>Ga0182027_10000762_pt1 | contig 54532 bp, 43 predicted proteins | sample 712E1DmetaG_FD_121300 | JGI IMG/M metagenome (GOLD analysis project Ga0182027, IMG submission 121300) | Permafrost microbial communities from Stordalen Mire, Sweden - 712E1D metaG (Illumina Assembly) | ecosystem: Environmental > Terrestrial > Soil > Wetlands > Permafrost | place: Sweden...
GATTTCATGTGGGTTTACTCTTGCATTTGCAGCAGGTGCAAGTGACTGTAGTAAGAAATTCTTAAACCGGAACCAAATGGGGACTGACTGCGTCTATACTTTGTAATAAACTTTACCCGTATGATACGAAGGAGCGTAAAATGAAAATCTCCATAATCTTACTACTGATCCTCCTGGTAGCCACGGCCTGCGCTCCCCTGCCGGCCGTAGCCCCGCTACCCAATCCCATCCCGGTCACTGGCGCAACGCCGGTGGCTACCGGTATCCCGGTGGCAACTTCCGTACCGTGTACCTGCCCGACCAGCATGGTATCCCCGGCACAACCACCGGTCGGAGCCGTCAGTCCCGATCACGTTATCTGCAACTGCCCGGTCATCCTGGTCCCGTCGGCGGTCCCGACCATTGGGGTTGGCTCTGGTACCGGATCAAGTTCGCAGGCCATCCCGGCCGGCGGCCTCACGCTGGCAAACAACGGGAAAACCTTCACTGTCCATACGGGCGACGGTTTCCTGCTCAACCTTGGCACGGATACATTCGATTGGACGGTGAATATTGACAATCAAAATATCATCAGCCGGGAAAAGAATGTCATGCCCATCCGCGGCGCCCAGGGCGTTTACCAGGCCCTGGCCTCCGGACAGGCCGTGCTCAGCGCAATCGGTAAACCAATCTGCCAGAATTCAACCAGCCCATGCATGGCTCTGGAGGTGTATTTCCAGGTGACGATTATTGTCCAATAGATGAAAATGGGGATCAGGCAAGCAAGAGCAAAGGTCACAAAAAAGAGTGTCGTTGCGAGCCGCCTGTTCTTGGTGGCGAAGCAATCTTCCTGACCGCGATGGAGATTGCTTCAGGCTGGGAAAAGCATCCAGCCTACGCAACGACACACTATTCTCTTAATTCTTAAGTATAGGATTCTCAAAAAGCCTGCGACTGCATGGCTTCCTTGAGGGAGATGCCGGCCATCATCAGCCCAATCTGCTCCACCGAAGCCTGGCCGCGCTCCACGATGCCGATCAGCTGGCCTTCGTACATGACCGCAATGCGGTCGGAGAGGGCGCGCGTTTCATCCAGGTCTTCCGAGATCAGCAGGATGGCCGTCCCGGCTTCCCGCTGTGCCAGCAGGCGCTGGTGGATGTACTCGGTGGCGCCGATGTCCACACCACGCGTGGGCTGCGCCGCGATCAACACGTCCGGATGGCGTGACAGCTCACGCGCCATGATCAGCTTCTGGATGTTGCCACCCGAAAGATTCTTCAGCGGCGTATCCAGGCCGGGCGTCTTGACCGTAAACTCCCCCACCAGGTCGCTGGCGTGGGCAGCCATGCTCTTGAAATCCAGGAAAATCCCGTGGGTATAGGGAGGAAAAGCATGGTCGTGCAGGTAGATGTTCTCCTCCACGGAGAACTCGCGGATGGCGCCATCCCGCATACGCTCCTCGGGGATGAAGGCCAGCCCGGCTTCCACCCGCTGGTTGACCGTGGCGTTGGTAATGTCCTTGCTGCCCATGGTCACTTTCCCGGCGCTGACCTTGCGAACGCCGGCCAGGCACTCGGCCAGTTCGCGCTGGCCGTTGCCAGAAACCCCGGCCAGGCCGACAATTTCCCCGGCATGGATCTCGAGATCGACCCCGCGCAGCGCCTCGCTGCCCCGGTCGCCCATGGCGCGCAATTGCTTGATATCCAGGCTGACCGGCCCGGGCCTGAGCGGGCGCGGTTCGAGCTCCCTGAGGTCGCGCCCCACCATCATCTTGACCAGTTCCGTGCGGGTCACCTCGCTGGTTTTGCGCGTGCCGATCACCTTGCCATCGCGCAGCACGGTCACCCGGTCGCTGATCGCCATCACCTCGTGCAGCTTGTGGGAAATAAAGACCAGCGCATGCCCCTCCGCCACCATCTTGCGCAGGGTCACGAACAGGTCGTTGACTTCCTGAGGGATCAATACCGCAGTGGGCTCGTCCAGGATGATTACACTGGCGCCCCGGTAGAGCGCCTTCATGATCTCGACACGCTGCTGTTCCCCCACCGAGAGCTGCCAGACGTAGGCCTGCGGGTCAACGTTAATCCCGTACGCCTTGGAAAGCTCCTTGATGCGGGCGGTGACCTTTTGCAGATCCAGCAGGGGTTCGCGCGACGAGCGCAGCCCCAGCGCCACGTTTTGTGCCACGGTGAGGGTCGGCACCAGCATGAAATGCTGGTGGATCATGCCGATCCCGGCCCGGATGGCATCAGCTGGCGAATGGAAGGATTGTGGCTTGCCATCCACCGTGATATTTCCTTCATCTGGCTGGTAGAGGCCATAGAGCTGGCGCATCAGGGTGCTCTTGCCGGCTCCATTTTCCCCCAGCAATGCATGCACTTCCCCGGCGCGCACATCGAAGCAAACCTTGGAGTTTGCCAGCACGCCCGGAAAGCGCTTGACGATGTCACACATCTCGACATGCTGGATGCGCCGGGTTTTGGCTGATTGGGTTGTGGATGGCATAAGTCACCTGATCCTGGTAAAAACAACTTCCGATTTTCGGCTTTCACAATTGGCTTGAAAGATCTACCACCAAGGCACAAAGACACAAAATCTAAAGATTTTCTTTGGAAAATTCGCGTCTTCGTGTCCTGGCGGTAAAAGGTTCCGGGGAGTCCCCTCCCAGGAAGAGTATTCCAGGGAGGGGACATTTTTATCTAATTGCTTGAATTACGGCTGAACGCCAATCGAGGCATTCTTAATGCCGGCGATGGCGGCATCTCCGGCAGCCTTAACGGCAGGATCCAGAGTAAAGCCGGGATTATAGGCAATGCTCAACCCGCCATTCGACAAGGTCAAGGTGTAGGTTTCTCCGCCCAGGGTACCGGCCTTGTGCTTGGCAATCATGTCTTCAAGCATCTTGGTCCAGTCATACACCTGGCTGGATACCACCAGGGAGGAAGCCAGGGAGGACTGGTCAGCCTGTGTGCCGAACCACAGCACCTTGCCGTTGTCCTTGGCGGCTCCGATCGAGCCAACCACAGACTGGGAAGAACCGGTCAGGATATCCGCGCCGTTGGCGATCTGCGTCTTGGCGGCCTGGGTCATCAGGGACACATCCGAGAAGGAACCGGTCCAGGTGGTGTTGACTTTGATGGTCGGGTCGACCGAGGCAACGCCTTGAACAAAGCCGTCGATATAAGTCTTGGCATCTCCAACATCGACCGGGCCGGTCACACCGATGACCTTGCTCTTGGTCAGTTTGGCAGCCATCACACCATTAACATACCCGCCCTCTTCTGCCGCAGCAGTATAGGCATACACATTCGGCATACCGAAGGTGTTAACGTCGGTGCCCCAGGCGAAAGTGGTATTGGGGAAATCGGGGGCGATACCTTGCACGGAAGAACCGTATTGCGAGCCGTGGGCGATCACAATATCATAGCCCTTGCTGGCATAATCCTGGATGGCGGCTGTCGCATCCGGCACGTTGAAAAGGTTATCGGTATAAGCAATTTCCAAGGCCGAGGGACCACCCATATCTGACTGGACCTTCATAAGAGCGCTATACATGGATTGGCTGAAGGCCAGATCATTAATGGCGCTGGGCATGATTACCGCGATGCGGAACGGTTTGGGAGTGGCTGTGGGAGCCGGGGGAGCCGCGGTAACGGGCGGCAGGGTTACAACAGCTGCAGTCGGTTGGACCGGTAGGGGTACCACCGGCGCCGCAGTCGGCGTTGCGGTTGCGCATGCAGTTGCCAGCATGCTGACGAACAAAATGGCAATTAGCAGTTTCTTTACGTTCATTTTCTTTCTCCTCAAGAATTAGGATTTAACATATGCCCTGTTCAGCGGGCATGCCCGATGCGGCCAATTGCCGCAAGTAGTGAAAAGTTTTCAGGATTGTTTCCTTAACCTCACCTCCTTCTTGGTGAATTTGCACTCATCTGAAAATTTGGGAAGCGCACATTTTGAGTACAGGCACTCAAAATACGCTTCTTCTCTAATTTTTGGGTTGGCACTCAACTCTCGCCTCTTTCAAAAGGCTTGTTCAGGGCAGCCGGTTGACGGGCGCGATTGACAGATATGGTCAAAGCGGCAATGGTAAGCAGGTATGGCAGCATGACCGCTACGTCACTGGGGACTTTTATCCCCAATACCTGCACCCACAACTGGAACGAGTTGGCCGCGCTGAAAAGTAGCGCGCCGCCCAGAACACCCCACGGGTTCCAACCGCCAAAATAGACCAGGGCAACGGCGATGAAGCCCATGCCGGCGGTCAGATTTTCCTGGAAAAGATTGACCAGCGCGATCGACAGGGAAGCGCCTGCCAGGCCGGCCAGGGTGGAACCCAGGCAAACGCTGAAATAACGCATCTTGTCCACGGAGATCCCCAGCGTGTCAGCTGCGGCCGGGTTTTGCCCGACCGCCTTGATCCTGAGCCCCAAGGTGGTCTTCTCCAGCACCCACCAGGCGATCGGCACCAGCAGGAACGCGCCATAGACCGGAATGCTGTTCTGGAAAAGGATCGGGCCGATGACCGGGATGTTGCCCAACCAGGGGATATTAACCGGTTGGAAGCCGTTAACTGTTTTCACCGTCCCGATGGTGGTTTCGAACAGCAGGCTGGATAATCCCAGGCCGAACATATACAAACCGATACCGCTGATACCCTGCTCGGCCTTGAGCGTGACGCTGATGAAAGACATCAGCAGGCCCATCAACAACCCCACCAGGGCCGCCACCAGCAGGCCCAACCAGAGATTGCCGGTATGCAAAACCGTGTAAAAGGCCGCATATGCGCTCAGCAGCATGATGCCGTCCACTCCCAGGTTCACCACCCCGGAGGTCTGCGAAAATGTCTCACCGATCGCCGCATACAGGAACGGGGCGGCGAAGGGGATCATGGTGGTCAGGATCTTTACCAAGACGCCAAAGGAAAATAGTTTATTCATGGCTCAACCTGCTCTTCCTGGTTTTCGCTTGACTTGCGCCGGGCTGCCCACCGCCGGGACCAAAGGGCTGATCCGGAAACGAACAAGACAACCAACCCCAGGATGACGTTGATCAGCGAAGAGGGCACCTGGACGGAGCGTTGCATCTCGTTCGCGCCCACCAGCAGCCCGCCAAAGAGAATGGAAGCCGGGATCACGCCGAGCGGGTGCAGGCTGCCGAGAAGTGCCGCAACAATGCCGGTAAAGCCGTAGCCGCCGGTGATGCCATCCAGCAGCCGGTGTTGGACGCCCATGATCTCAATGGCGCCGGCCAGCCCGGCAAACCCGCCCGCCAGGGTCAACGAAAGCGCCTGGTAGAAGGGCACATTGATGCCAGAGTGGCGGGAGGCATCCGGATTCAGGCCGACTGCCCGGATGCGGTAGCCAATGGTGGTGCGCCAGAGGAAGAAATAGACTGCCACTGCCAGCACCACCGCCACGATCGCGCCAGCGTGCAGCATGGTCTGCGGCACCAGGCGCGGCAGCCAGGCCTGCCGAGGCAGCGCAGCCGATTGAGCCAGGAAGGTGCCGGAGGCCACCCCGGCCGGGTCCATCATCGGGCCGCGGATCAGCAGGTACATGAACTGGGTCGCGATGGAATTCATCATAATGGTGCTGAGGATTTCATTGACTTTCAGGCGGGCTTTCAGGATGCCCGGCACAAAGCCCCAGGCAGCCCCGGCCAGGAAGCCCAGCAACAAAGTGACCGGGATCAGTATCCAGCCCGGCCAGGTATGGAAGGTCAGCGGGAACCAGGTGGCCACGATGGCTCCCAGCGTGATCTGGCCTTCGCCGCCGATGTTGATGACGTTGGCCCGGAAGGCGATGCAGATGCCAAGGCCAACCAGCAAGAGCGGAGTGGCCTTGACCAGCGACTGGGTTACCCCGGAAAGGCTGCCCGCCGCCCCGCTGATCATGGCAGAATAGGCCACGATCGGATTCGCCTTCAAAGCCAGCAGCATGATCGCCCCAATCAACAAGGCAACCAGCACACCTCCCACCGGCAGGGCGAGATTAAGAACGAGTTTGCTCCAATCGAACCCTGGCCGTTGGCGGGTGAGCAATCCTTCGCTGGCGTTTTTTGGTGGCATAGTTCTCTCCCAAGATATTATGGTCTGCTTTGGGCTCTTTGGAAATCACCGGGTCAAGTGATACAACCGGAATTAATCCCCGGAGAGCACTTCCGGCGCAGCTTTGTGGATCGCCCACAGGATTTGCTCCTGGTCCACCGGTAGCCGGTCCACCCGCACACCCGCGGCATTGTAAATGGCATTTGTAATGGCGGCGGTGGTCGGGATGCTGACCACTTCTCCTATGCCTTTCGCGCCGTAGGGACCGTCTTTGGTGGGGTGTTCAACAATGATCGGGGTGATCTCCGGGGTATGCATGATGGAAGGCATGCGGTAGCGCGACAGCCGGTCGGTCAGCACGTAGCCATCCTTGACGATGAATTGTTCGGTCAAGCAGTTCCCCAGACCCATCATCACCCCGCCTTCCACCTGGCCGTTCAAAGCCAGGGCGTTGATGATCTGCCCGACGTCGTTGGCCGAGACGACACGCAATACGCGCACGATCCCGGTGATGGTATTGACTTCCACTTCGGCGGCCTGGGCGGCAAAGGAGAAGGCGAAATGCATGTCGCCGCCCTGCCCGAGTGGTTTTGTTTCTGGCGCCCAGTACTCGTAAATCGCCATCGGCTTGCGTCCCTGGGATTTCATCTCCACGGCAATATCGCCCAGCGCGATGCTATGCCCATCCACCTGAGCCAACCCTTCCTTATAATGGATCAGATCAGGAGCGATATCATATTTTTCCGCCAGCGTGGACGTAACCGCCTGGAGCAGTGATTTCGCCGCCAGGCGGGCGGCATTGCCGGTGACATAGGTCTGCCGGGAGGCGGTGGTCGGGCCGCCATCCGGGGTCAGGTCGGTATCCATCACCAGCACGCGTACGCTGCCAAGCGGGACGGAAAACTCCTCCGCCACGATCATTTGGAGCACGCTGACCAAGCCCTGGCCCAACTCGGCCGCAGAGGTGCGCACCTGCAGGCAGCCGTCCGGGTAGAGCTCCACCTCGGCGGAAGATTTATCCGGCGAGCCCCCGCCCAGGCCGGTGTTCTTATAGGCGGCCGCAAAGCCCCAGGCCCGGCGCAAAGCCGGCGCTCCGGGAACTTCCCGGGAGGCAAATAGATCCCCTGTGCCATTAAACTGGCGCATTTTGGCTTCGGCTTTATCGATGCACTCCACCAGCCCAACGCTGTCGTGCAGTTCCTGGCCGGTATTGGTAATGCTGCCAACTCTGAGCGCGTTCATCCGGCGCAATTCGATCCGGTCGATGCCCAAAGTCTCCGCCAGCATATCCATCATGCTCTCGACCGCAAAGGCCGATTGGGTCACCCCGAAGCCGCGGAAAGCACCCGCCGGAGGGTTGTTGGTAAATACTGCGTAACAATCCGCCCGCACATTCGGGACGTCATAGGGGCCGGCGGAGTGAGTGGTGGCGCGCGTCATCACCTTTTCACCCAGCGAGGCATACGCGCCCGTGTCGCCGTAGAGCTCGGTTTCCACCGCCGTCAGGCGGCCGTTCTTCTTCGCACCGAGCTTGAGGCGGATCTGGGTGGCATGCCGCTTGGGGTGCACCAGCAGGCTTTCGTGCCGGTCGAACAACAACTTGACCGGGTGCCCGGTCTTATCTGCCAGCAGGGCAGCATGGATCTGTCCGGCGATATCCTCCTTGCCGCCGAAGCCTCCGCCCATCAACTGCCCAACCACGCGTACGCGTTCCTGCGGCCAGCCCAATGCCCGTGCTACCTGCTCGCGATCCTGGTAGGGGATCTGCGAGCCAACATAAATTTCCATCCGCCCATTCGGCAGAGGGACCGCAATGCTGCATTCAGGTTCGATGAAAGCATGCTCCATGATCGGAGTGTGGAAGGTGTGTTCCAGAACGATATCCGCATCTGCAAATCCCTGCTGCATGTCGCCCTTGCGGACCTTGATATGCTTGAGCAAATTGCCGGTCTTGAAGAGCACCGGCGCATCCGGTTCGAGCGCCTTGACCGGATCGGAGAGCACCGGTTGCAGGTCGAATCCCACATCCACCAGCGCGGCGGCCAGCGTGGCGGCTTCTTGGGTATCGGCGGCCACAATCGCGATGGCATCCCCCACGTAGCGGACGCGTTCGCCGATCCCGACCATGACCGGCCAATCCGGGATGACCAGCCCGTGGTAGTGTTCGCCAGGGATATCATCTGCTGTCAACACGGCCATCACGCCCGGAACGGCTTGCGCTTTCTGGATGTCAATCGAGCGAACGAAGGCATGCGGCACGCCACTGCGTTTCACCGCCGCGAAGAGCATTCCGTCGAAAACCAAGTCATCCGTGTAAACGGCCTGCCCGGTTACTTTCTGGGCGGCATCCGGGCGGATCTGGGGATGCCCGATCAGCCGGTATTCGCTGCCCGACTCGGCCAGCCTGGGCGGGCGCACCGGTTCGCCGGTGCGCAGCGCAGCCGCTGCCGCCTGGATGGCATTCTCAATTGAAGGATACCCGGCGCAGCGACAGAGTGTGTCTTTCAGTGCAGTGCGGATATCCTTGCTGGTTGGATCCGGGTTTTGCTGCAGCAAAGCATACGAGGTCATGATCTGGCCCGGGATGCAGAATCCGCACTGGACTGCACCATGCACGATGAAGGCTTCCTGGAGTGGATGCAGCCGGGTTTCTCCATTCACTGACCTGGCCAGGCCTTCAATCGTGACAACATTTTTTCCACCGGCGCGTTCCGCCGGATAGTTGCAGGATAGGATCGGCTCGCCATCCACCAGGACGGTGCAACTGCCGCACTCGGCTTCGTTGCAGCCGATCTTTGTACCGGTCAGAAGCAACCGGTTTCTGAGCAAATCGGCCAGGGTCTCGCCGGGCAGCGGAGCCAGGCTAACCTTCTGACCATTAACGGTAAATGTTAAATTCTCGTTTTCAGCCATTCTCATTAATCCATTTCTGCCCTTTTCCAGGCAGTCTCAAGACATACCAATAATAAGTTATCAACCAGATGGGCGCGATATTCCGCGCTGGCCCGCAGTGCGGTGGTACGGAAGCCGACCTGTTTCAACAGGGCCTGCCGGGCAGCCTCAAATGTAACCGGGGAATAGAGCTGGCCACGCAGGCAGTCTTCGGCCAACCTGGCCCGCCACGGGGTCGGACCGCCTGGGCCAACTGCGATACGCAAATCCTGGATGCGCTCCGATGCCCGCTCCAGCCAGACCGATATATTCAGGATGGGCAGGGCCGTGCCCTGCGAGCGCATGATCCGCCGGAAGACGGAAGCCTGGTGGGGCTTGCGCACCGGCAGGTAGAACCCGACCAGGATTTCTTTCTCCGGGTTGATCAGCGATTTCCCGGGTCCCAGGAATAACTCGGCCACCGGTACCATCCGGCGGCCCTGCAGGTTGGCGATTTCAGCTTGCGCCTGCAGCACCATCAGGGAGATGGTGCCATCTGCAGCCGGGAGCGCGTGCACCACGTTGCCCCCCAGGCTGGCGGTATTGCGCACCTGCGGCCCACCTACCAACTGGGCTGCCTCGCACAGCGCCTGGGCGTGCTGCTGCACCAACGCTGAGGAGACAATATGACTGAGTGGAACCGCCGCCCCGATGAAAAGCGTATCCGCACGGATTTCCAGCGCGGTCAGCTCGGGGATGGTGGTCATATCCACCAGCGTGTGGACGGGCGTGTGGCGGCCTTGTTTAAGGTCCAGCAGCAGATCGGTTCCCCCGGCGATCGGGCAGGCCGGGCCGGGCGCGGAGGTCAGGCCTGCCAGGGCTTCTTCAACATTGGTTGGACGGAGGTATTTTTGCCAGAGGTTCATGGAATCAATGGTTTCCATTTGGAAGTTTTGAGATGAAGGGCTGACTTGATCTGGGCTGTATTGCGATAGCCATTGTCAGCACGAATAGGTTGATTTCTTGCCGCATAGTCGGGCAGCCTTAGCTGGGCTGCCCGGCGGGCAAAAAAGCGCCCGAACGCACGCGGCGCGCGGCGACAATTGGATTGTCTGATCGGGGGATTTGCGTTGGTACTGACATGGTCTTGGGATAATCTCATTCGTCCGAAAACCTACCATTAATAGATTGTCATACAACTGCCCTATTATAAGCCAAAAAATGGGTTTAAATTATTAAGCCCTCCATAAAGGTTTTCTCTGACAGGGAACGATAAAGACCTTTCGTTACGGTATTTATTTTCATATCAACTCCCCCTTTTGCCTTCGCCCAAATGGGTGAACACGCTCATAACCGGATTCCGAAGTCTCCAGACTTCGGAATCCATGGACATAAAAATCTCCCGGCTGCAAAAAGGTAACCGGGAGATTGATTAAGGATTTTCCAACAGGAATTTACTTTACCAGAGGCACGATTTCCACCGCTGCCGAAGGTACCACATTCTCGACTGCCTGGATCTCCCGGTAGGTCAGGGTCCAGACGCTGGAGCTGTAAATCTTGTACCAGCCGCTGACCAGGGAGAGCGGGGCGAATGCTATCAGGAAGAAGAACGGCAGAGCTGCCAGAACGCCCAGGATCCAGGCCAACGGTCCGCTTGCGAAAATGCTGGTGATCCCAAAGACGGCCAGTCCGGGGATGAGTGCCACGATGATTGCCGGCACGGCCAGCACAACATAAGCAGGGATGAGCAGGAAGAAGATCACAAGACCAACGATCGCGACCCCAATCCCGATGCCTACCATGACCAGCCACATCAGGCCGGCGCTTTTCCAGTTGCGCTTGAACATGCCCCAGCCGCTTCGGAAGCTTTCGCCGATACCGGTGTTTTCCAGCGCCGCCTTGCGGATGAAGAACTGGCGCAACAGGCTGAGCAGGACTGCCAGGATAAAGAAAGCCACGACAAACAGGATGGCACAACAAATGGAGCCGATGATACTGGCAACAACTGAGGCGCCCTGGCCATTGCGGGCGGCCAGGAAGGCCAGCACCGCCAGGGTGCCGAGCACACCCACGAGCAGGAAACCGGGTATGCTTATGATCAGGTCGATCACCCACATCCGGAAGGCCCGCCGGTTCCAACCCAGCTTCCAGCCCTGGCCGAAACCGATCTTGACGCCGGTGCGTTCGTACTCGTCCACCATGCGGATGACAGCCGTCTCGCTGGGATAGCGGATGAATGCCAGAATTACACCGATGACCAGGAAGAACAGCAACAGGCCAACCCCGATCCAGATGAACGTGGCGATGTGCTGGTTGGGATACAGCACCAGCGGCTGGATATCCTGCATGTACCAGCTATACAGGCTGCGCAAGAAAGCCGAGCTGTTCCAATCAATACCTGGATTGCCATTGTTGACGTTGAAATTGTAGTTGCTCCTGGCGCTGCTGCCGCTGCTGCCATTCCCACCGCCGCCCCCGGTCGTGATGGCGAGCAGGATGCCGAAGATCCACAGGATGCGATAGTTCCAGAGAATATGCCAGGCACGCTTTAGAATTTTTCCAAAGTCGATCATTTTATTTCTCCTTTTCTAACAATTAGTTCCGATTGCAGTAACAATTTGTAGCAGCGACTTCAGTCGCTCTTTTGCAGTAAGGAAAAAACCTACTTATTATGTCGTTGCGAACTGCTGTTTGTGCGACGATCGTCTAGCATCCCGTTAGGGAAGCAATCTCCCAGACAGCGGGGGAGACTGCTTTGGCGGAAGTACACCGCCTTACAGCGACACATATGGAGTGTTTGCAACAGAGCTACTTCAGTTGTCTTCACGAAATTATGCCATTACATCGCACTTTCCATTTTCATGGGGCGCGGGCGGCGCCAGAACCACCAGATCGAAAGCCAAACCCAGTACAGTAGAACGATCAAAGCCTGCCAGAGGAACCCGTCCAGCAGGTTCACGCCGGTGACACTGGGCGTGTTCAGCAGGGAGAGCGCCGGCTGTGCTGCCCCGCCCTGGCTGCCGAACAGGCTGCTCACGGCAGCGAACCAGATTGTCTCCTGCCCACCGTTCAACCAGCGGGCCGCCTGCCCCAGCAGGCCAGTGACCTGCGCCGCGCTAACCGCGCTGGTGAGTGTGAAGACCGCCTGAATGATGTACCAGGCTGCCAAAATCCCCGCCGGTACGAGCCACCAGGCCAGCGAGCCCGGTTTCGGGGGCAGGTCGCGCATGCTGCGGCGTGGCAGGGTCAACGCCAGGTTGGAGGCGAAACGGCCGGCCGGCATAAACTCCGGGTCGGGGGCGGCCTGTAACAGGTCCGAGACCAGCCGCAGTTCCCTCAATTCGTTCCGGCAGGCTTCACAACCGGCCAAGTGGACTTTCATCTCCATCAGGCGGGTGCCGCGCAGTTGCCCATCCAGGTAAGCATTCAGAAGTGCGCGCATATCTTCATGCATATTCGTTCTCCAATTGCAGCAATTTTCCATCAAGCAGTTCCCGCAAGCGGTTGCGGGCGTAATTCAGGCGCGACATGACCGTTCCAATCGGTACATCCAGCACGCTGGCAATTTCCTGGTAGCTCAGGCCGCCGTATTCGCGCAGTACCAGCACCGAACGGGCCGCATCCGGCAGGGCGTGCATGGCTTGTTGCAGCAACGCCACACGTTCTTTTTCGATCAGGGTCGCTTCGGGACCGGCGGCCTGGTCAGGATACATCTGGGCGGCCTCGTCTTCGAGTGTGTCTTCCGATTTCCGCCGCAGCACATCCAACGTTGCGTTGACGGCAATGCGGTAGAGCCAGTTGCGCAGTGAGGATTGCGGGTGGAAGGAAGGCAGCGCCAACCAGCCGCGCAGGAACGCTTCCTGGGCCATGTCTTCCGCCAGCCCACGCTCGCCGCACAGGCGGTAGACCACCCGCACTACCCCCGGGTAGTAACGACTGACCAATTCCCCAAAGGCATTGCGATCGCCATGTTGGGCCTGTTCGATCAGGGCGTTCTCATCATCCACAATTTGGGGGTGTGCCACCAGAGTTCCTCTTTGCCTTGTGATCTGCATTCATAAACTTAACGGGTACAAAGTCCATTTTATTCGGAATGTCATAACTAAACCTGGTCATTTTTACCACCCAATCCCCATTTATTTACGGGTCAGCCGGTGCAGAGTGGTCATATACCACACAAATCAAACCCAAGCTTTTAGGATACCAAAGCACAGGCGAAGCACATACAATGTAATCAGCGGATCAGAACGTTTCTCATTCCTAATCCTGAACGAATTCGAGAATCAATATGCTACTGGGACAGGTTCGGTTATTTCTGGATGATAAACATCGGTTGGTGATACCTGAAGCGTTCCGCGAGCAATTCGGGGATGCAGTCTATGTTACCCATGGCTTCGAACAAAACCTGCTGATCATGAGTGAAAGCGAATTTCAAGAAATGTACCAGCGGGTGGCCGGGTTGAACATTGCCGACCCGCTAGCCCGTCTTTTGCAGCGCTTGTTGCTTGGTCATGCTGCTAAAATTGAGCTGAACGCCTCCGGGCGGATGCGCCTGTCCCAGGATTGCCTGGACTTTGCCGGCCTGGAAAAGGAGCTTGTCCTGGTTGGTCAGGGCGATTACTGCGAGGCTTGGGCGCCGGCCGCCTGGGATAAACAAACCGCGCTTTTGCTGGATGGCGCTGCCAACTCCGCCCGCTTCGCCCAGCTCGACCTGGCTTTCTAATCCGTCCCTGGCGGCATATCTGGATCGCATTCGATACCTTTGAGGAACCCATGAGCGAATTTGATTATACTTTGGCGACTGACTTCGATCGTGCCTGGTTGAATTTCGAACTCGATCTGCCGCTCAGGCCTGGCCCGCACGGGGAACCCAATCCTTTCTACATCGCCCGGCCCGGGAACCCGATCGGTGAATTGATCGATGCGCTCATGGCACCCTTTTACCGCCCGCCCAAGTTCTTCTTCTCCGGGCATCGCGGCTGCGGCAAATCCACCGAGCTGCTGCACTTGATGGCCAACCCCGGCATCCAGAAAAAATATTGGCCGGTCAATTTCTCCATCCGCGAAGAAGCCGACATTATCGATATGGACTTTCGTGACATCCTGCTGGCCATTGGCGGGCGCATGTTCCGCGACTACCGCAAGGCCGGCGGACGCCTGCCCGACCAGTTGCTGAAGGAATTAAATGGTTGGCGTGGCAAGGTGGAAGAGGAAGTAAAGACGATCCATTCCGGGCGGGCTGACTTTGAACTTGGCGCCGGGCTGGATGCCTTTTTCGCCGGTACCGGCCTGAAAATGCGGCTGGAACCAGCCACACGGGCCGAATTACGGCAGGTCTTCGATAAAAACATCACCGGTCTGATCGCTGTGATCAATAATATTGCCACCGCCATTTACAGCAAGGAGCATCGCATCCCGCTAATCCTGATCGATGATCTGGATAAGCCAAATTTGGAGGAGGCGCGCGCCATCTTCCACGACCGCCGCGAAATCATGATGCAGCCAAATTGCGCCATCATCTATACCGTCTCCAGCGCCTTGTTTTATACCAAGGAATTCGAAGCCATCCGCGACCAGGCCATCTTCCTGCCAAATATTAAGCTGCACCCGCATACCGAACCGGAAGTGCCCGACCGGGATGGCTACCTGACCTTGCGCCAGTTTGTCAACGTCAGGATGACACCGAACTTGATCGACAGCCAGGCGCTCGAGCAGGCCATTTCATACAGTGGCGGCGTCTTCCGCGAAATGGCCCGCATCATGCGTACCGCCATCGGGCGCGCCCGGCGTCGCAAATCCGCCCGGGTGGAAAATGTCGACGTGGAATGGGCTTCGACCGAGATCCGCAACGAATACCGGCGCATTTTGGATGAAGCCGATATCGAGTTATTGAAGAGAGTCCACCAGCAGAACCACCTCGAATACGATGAGCGCCTGCGGCCCTTATTACAACTGCTGGCAATTTTGGAATACAGGAATGGCGAGAATTGGTGCGATATCCATCCCGTCCTGAGGAAATTGATAGAATGAGCGCTCCCTGTCAGTCGCTTCCCGCTGAATCCCCCCTCATGGAGCCCTTTGAAGACCGGGTGGATATCCTTTTCCACGAACTGGAGCTGGCCACCAAATGGCAGCGCCCGTCCGTACTGCTGGCCATCTACAGTTCGGATTACATCCGCGAAGATGCCGATATCGCCCTCGAGAATCGCCTGCACAACCTGGGGCAGAGCGCCTATCACATAAAAATTAAGAATCAAAAAAGTGCGGATGTTTCTCTACTGATCTCCGAACTGGCCAATTTCAGCAATGTGGTCTTTTTCGTGGAAGGCCTGCACTGGGGCGCCGGCGAGGATGATCGTTGCGCCTACCGCACTCTCAATAAAAGCCGGGAATTCTTTATCGAGAACCAGATCAGGGTGGTTTTCTGGTTAACCGAAGACGAAGCCATCGATCTGGCACATTTCGCCCCGGATTACTGGTCTTTCCGCCATCGCGTGATTGAATTCTTCGACTCGCCCAAATCCGGGCCAGTCTCACCGCACGTGCTGGAATCGGCCTGGCAGGGCGAAGGAGAATCCGCCGGTCCTGCCGAGGACCTGGATGCGAAAATCGCCCTGCGGGTGGCATTGTTGACCGATCTCCCGAAGAACAACGAATCGACTTCCTCACGGGCCAACCTTTTATTGACTCTGGGCATGTTGCACTGGCGCAGAGGTGATGCCGAAAAAGCCTCCCAATTCCTGAATACCGCCCTCGACCTGGCGGCCGGGATGGAAGATGCGCGCTTCGAAGGGCTTTGCTTTAACGCCATCGCCCTGGTCGAAACGGATCTGGGCCACACCGAATCCGCCATTCAGGCCTATCAAAACGCCATCAGTCTGGCGCCGGAACATATCTCAGCCTGGAATAACCTGGGCAACCTGTACCGGAAATTGGAACGCAACGATGATGCGCTGGTGGCCTTCCAAAAAGCGGTCGAACAAAATGCATCCGATGCCGTCGGTTGGTTCGGTCTGGGGGATTTGCAGCATGCGCTTGGGCGCGAGGATGACGCCATTTACGCCTTCCTGAAAGCCATCGAATTCTCCGCCAATTATGCGTCTGCCTGGTCCGGGCTTGGGAGTTGCTACATGGTGAAGGGGCTACTCGAGCAGGCCCTGGCGGCGCACCTGAAGGCCATCGAGATCGACCGCCTTCGCCTGGATTCCCGGCTTGCCCTGGGCGATCTCTACATACAGCAGGGGAAAAACGAAGAAGCCAGCCTGGCCTATCGCACCGTGCTGGAGTTGGATCCCCAGAATACGCAGGCCCTTAATAAATTGGGAGAAATGCATGCCAATAGCGGCACAAATGAAGCCGCCCCGCGCACCTGCCAGCCGGCTGCCGCCTCGAATCAAGATTCCAGTACTTCCTATGGCAGCCAGGCAGACGCGTATATCCAAAAAGGCCGTTACGCAGAAGCCATCCCGCTGCTCCAGAAGGCCATCGAGCTTTCGCAGGAGGATGCGCAGGCTGCCCGCGAGTGGAATTGTCTTGGGGATGCCTACCGCCAACTGGGCGATTACGAAATGGCTATGGAAGCCTACCGCAACGCGGATGCCCTTCACCCGCAAAAAACGGCCGCGCTGCCCGAAGCGGATGCGGAATTCATCCCTTCTGAAGACCTTTTCGTGCCGCCGATTATGAATTTCAAGCTCAGAAGCATGCAGGAACACGGACTGGAACTGCAACCGCCGCAACCCGCCGTGGCCCCAGCGCCCGACACACTGCCCGAATTGGGAGATCAACCCGGCCTGCCGGGCGAACCCAGTACAGAAATTAGCTGCTGGCTGGATGGGCTCGCCGCTTTCATGACCGACTTCCACCGGCAACGCACGGGAGGAACAGCTCCGGCCGTGATCGGAAGCATGGATCAGATGGATAAGGAACTGGATCTGCAATTCATTCAGCCGCCGGCCGATTACCCCGCCTTCACCAAGGACCAGGCCGCCCAAACAGCCACGGAAGAGATATTCATTTGGGAAGAACCCTGGAAAATGTTCCTGGATGATCAATCCGTCCTTCAGACAGCCATGCCGGCCAGCCCGGAACCGGAAGCCACTAAGGCGGCCAAACCATCCAGTCCGACCGGCACAACCATCGAAGAAGAAAACGCCCATCTCTGGAATGAGTTGGGCAGCATCTATTTCAACACCGGCGCTTATGATGAAGCCATTAATGCTTTTAAGAAAGCCATTCAACTGGACCGATCCTACCCATGGTCGTATAACAACCTGGCCGCCCTGTATTCACGCCAGGGGCACTATCAAGAGGCCGTCCCGATGTACCAAAAAGGGCTTCAATATTTAGGGGGGCCCCAAGATAAAGCCCTGCTCTGGAACCGGCTGGGCGATACCTACCGGCGCTTGAACGAACACGATCGGGCCGCCGCGGCCTATCGAAAAGCCATGGAGCTGGATCCAGCGAATGTATCCTTACTTACCCGGGCGCGTTTCAGTTTGTTGGGAAACTGTCGGGCCTGAACATACGTATTTCCCCAAGCGAGGCTGCTATGAGTGAACTCGAAGAAATTTGGAATGAGCTGGGCAATATTTACTTCAAGAACGAAGCCTACGATGAGGCCGTTCGAACGTACCAGAAGGCCATCGAGCTAAACCGTGGTTCCGGTCAGTCCTACAGCAACCTGGCATACATATATGCGCGCCAGGGGCGCTATGCCGAAGCCATCCCCATGCTCCGGAAAGGCATTGAATTGCTGCACGAAGCCGGTTCCCGGGCCGTGCTCTGGAATCAGTTGGGGGAGGCCTACCGCAAACTGGATGATTACAAGAATGCCACTGCCTGCTACCGGAAAGCCGCCGACCTCGATCCGGAAAATACTGCCTACCAGGACAACCTGGCCGAGGCAGAGTCGGACGATCAGCGGCTCGCCGAAACGCAACCCGTCCGCCTACATGCAGCCCCCCAGGTTGAGGCCGCCACCTGGATCTTCAAGAACCAGGGACTGGTCTACCCAGCCGAACAGGCTTCCTCCGCTGCGCCGAAAGGGTCGCCGGTGATTCTGGGCAGCCGTATTCTTTCGGATACCTCCGGTCAGGCTGAGCCTGTGCGGAATGTCCCCAAATCAATTGAGTCTGTCCCACCTTCCAGCCGGCCGCAGGGCAAAACTTTCACGAATGCGAATGCGGAGGGGTTATTAAGGCTGGGGATAAAACACTGGCACGAACACGAGTTCCAAAGAGCCACCCAATTCCTGGAAACCGCTCTCAAAACGGTCATCCGGCCAAAAGACAATTTCTTGGAGGCGCTCTGCTATACCGCCCTCGCCCTGGTTAAAACCGACCTCGGTGAAATCGTTGAAGCCATCCAGGCCTATCAAAGCGCTGCCTCCCTGGCGCCGGAACGTATTTATCCCTGGAACACTTTGGGCAATTTAAACTGCAGGCTCAACCGCTACGATGACGCCCTGGCGGCTTTCCGGGAGGGCATTGAGCATGATCCCATGGATACGGTCAGTTGGAATGGCCTGGGCGATGTCTACCATAAGCTCGGTCGCTTTGAAGATGCCGTCAACGCCTACCAATTGGGAAATGTTTTTGAAAAACAATTCCTTGATGAAGATCCGCTCAAGGAATTTGAAAAAAGCTTCGAAGCCAGCCGGAGCAATCCGGAAGTCTGGAATGAGGCTGGGAATATTTATTTCCATACCGGTGCGTTCGAGGATGCAATTGCTTCCTATAAAAAAGCCATCGAACTCGATCCGGCCGATAAAACCTTCCAGGCCAACCTGGTCAGGGCAAAAAAGGCCCTGGAACAGGCCGAAGCTCCCAGGCAAAAAGCCTCCCTGCAGGATCTGCTCCATCCGGAATCCGCCCTCGTAAAACCGGCCGCTCCAGCGGTTGAGGAAAAAATGACCGTCGCATCCGAAAAAGTTGCGGAAACCCGTACAGAGCAAAACCTGCCGCAGCAAAACTCCTCCTTGTCGGCCAGCACCAGCAAGCGCGAGTCTGATGCCCCCTACTGGGTTTTCAACCCGGAACCAATTCTCGCCTCGGCGGCTCAGTACACCACGCTGGGCGCTGAAAAAGGGAGTGATGGCGCTGGCAAGGCGCTGCCGGCTTATTCCCTGCCAGCGCACAACCAGCCATCCTACCCAACGGATCAAGTGCGCCCGGACGCCGATATGGATGACGCCGCTTTAATCGTTCAGATGACGCCGCGCTCGGCCAGGCCTGCCAGCCAGCTGTCGGGCTATGGCGCTCAGGCTGCCTTCGACAAACCGCCCCTGCCGCCAGTTGTCCCGGAAAAACCGACTGCCGACCAGTCTCCGGTCAATCAAAGCGTTCTTGAGAAAGATATCGCCGCCTATCGCAAGATAACTGAAATAAACCCCCTCAATGATCGCGCCTGGGATTGCCTGGGGAACATGTACGAATCGGCCGGGCTGCACAGTGAGGCCATCAAAGCCTTCGAACAGGCGATAGGGCTTTCCCCGTGCAAAGAAGCCTATCACTTCCATCTCGGAATGGCTCTGGCATGTCAGATGCATTATGATCAAGCCATCCAGGCTTTGCAGGAAAGCCTGACGCTGAACCCCAATTTCGTGCTAGCCCATTGCGCCCTGGCCGCCAATTATCGCCGGATTGGGAATGACGCCGCCGTGCAGGAACACATCGCGATTGCCCGTCCCAGCATGGAAACCGAAAAAGAATATAACCGGGCTTGCTTCGAATCAATCAGTGGGGATGCCGACCAGGCTTTCGCGCTCCTGGAGACTGCCCTTGAGAAGGAACAATGCCAGACGGCTATGCTGCGCAGCGACCCGGACCTCGATTTCATCCGCAACGATGAGCGTTTCGAAGCCATCCTTTACAAAAGCATGAGCGTCACCGTGTAGTACCCGGTCTCTCCGGGAATTGCCGGAGCAGGCATGTAAAAAAGGGTGTTGGGCAAGGCCAGCCCAACACCCTTTAATTTTCCAATACATATCAAGCTGGAAACTTAATTGCTATCTGGCAACACCCACGGCGCATCCGCAAAGGGATGCGCTACCACCCGCACCGGCAGATGATACGCCGCCGAGATCAATTCCGGCGTTAGCACTTCCCGCGCCGTGCCAGCCGCTTTGACTTCCCCCGCCACCAGCAGCGCCACCCGGTCGGCATAGATCGCAGCCAGGTTCAGATCATGCAGCGCCACCAGCACAGCCAGGTGGTCGCTGTGGGCCAGGCTGCAGACGGTCTCCATCAGGTTGACCTGGTGCTGCAAATCCAGGTGAACGGTCGGTTCATCCAATAGTAGAATGGGCGTGGATTGCGCCAGGGCGCGTGCCAGCAGCACGCGCTGTTGCTCTCCGCCGGAGAGCTCGCCTACGCGCCGTTCGGCCAGGTCGAGTGCATCCACCCTCTGCAACGCCAGGCGGGCGATCTGCTCATCCTTTTCAGAAATCTGCCCGAGAAAATTAAGATAGGGGGTGCGGCCAAGCAGGACGGTCTCCCAGGCCGAAAAGGCCGGGGGCATGGCTACCGCCTGCGGTACCACCGCCAGATAGCGGGCTCGTTGCATGGCTGGCAGGGCCAGCAGGTTTGCCCCATCTACCTGCACTTTACCGGCCTGGGCCGGGATGACCCCGCTGACCGCCCGCACCAGGGTGGATTTACCGGCACCATTCGGGCCGATCAATGCCAGCACCTGGCCGGATTGCACTTCCAGCGAGACATCCTGCAGCACCCGCCGCGCCCCGTAGAAAACTGTCAAATTCTCAATCTTCAACATCACCAGTATCCCTGGTTCTTCGACCGCCGCAGCACCCACAGGAAGAACGGCACGCCAAACAGGGCGGTCACGATTCCCAGCGGCAATTCCTGCGGGGCGATCACCACGCGCGCCAGTACATCCGAGAGCAACAGCGCGGCCGCTCCACCCAACAGGCTGAGCGGCACCAGGCGGCGGTAATCCGCCCCGAACCATAAACGCATGACATGTGGCACGATCAGCCCGATGAAGCCGATGATGCCTGAAAAAGAGACCGCCGCCGCGGTAGCCAAAGACGCCGCCAACAGGATCAGGGCGCGCGTGCGCATGACCGGCAGGCCAAGTTGCTGGGCCTGGTCATCCCCGAATTGCAGCAGGTTGAGGGCATGCCCGCTCAGCAGCAGAATGCCCATTCCGATGGCCAGGTAAGGCAATATGGTCAGCACCGGTCCCCAGCCGGCCTGGGTGGAACCGCCCAGCAGCCAGGCAATCGCCTGCCGCAGTTCGCCGGTCGAGCGCAGCATCAGGAAGGAGGTCAGAGCGGTTGCAAAGGAGCTGAAAGCCACGCCCGCCAGGATCAGGTTGGTGGTCGGGACGGTCTTGCCGATCCGGGCCAGGCTATAGACCAGCAAAACGGTTAGCAACGCCCCCAGGAAAGCCGCCCCCGGTACAGCCAGCAGGCCCCAGAACGTGTACGGCCAATGCGCATTCATTGCCAGCACCGCCCCCAGCCCTGCGCCGGAGGCCACGCCGATCAGGTAGGGATCGGCCAGCGGGTTACGGAACAGGCCCTGGTAGGCTGCGCCGGAACCGCCCAGCGCCGCCCCGGTCAGCAGCACCAGGGCAGTGCGCGGCAGGCGCAGGGCCAGGATGATCGTGGCAGCCTGGGTTACCACTTGCGGCGGTCGGTTGGTCAATACGCGCCATATATCTGCCAGTGGAATGGAAACCGCCCCAACCGCAATGGAAAGGATCACGGTCAGGAGCAGGAAAACCATGGCGTATAGATAAGGCAAAAATTTCATATATAAATCAAAATCCCCTGTCATTATGACAAGGGGAGGGAGGATTGGCGATCCAACATGCCGTTCCCACCTCCTTTCCACGAGAGTATGGCGGAACTGGTCGGGGCGGGCGGCCTGACTTATCAGCTTTCAGACATCAGCACTCCTCTTTCAATTTTTGCTGAAAGCGGATCGCTGACGGCGGATTGCTATTCACAGTTGCGGGACAGTGCCGGACTTAAACCGGCTTCGCCGTTGGGCCTTCCCATCCGGGGGCAAGGCACCCTGACCATTATTCAATTGTGATTGTATTGTACGCACACATCCCTGAACCGTCAATTGCAGGGATGTGATTTCTAGAAAAGCTCCTTATCGTCTGCGCCCAGGTAAGGTCCCTGCTTGATTTCCAGTAAAACCGTATCTTCCTTGATTTGAAAGCCGTGTCCGCCTCCGACCATTAAAACCACGTCATTTTTATATAGATCGCGCGTGGTGATCAGATTCTTCTGCTCATCATAGATTTCGATCTGGCAGTGCCCGGACCGAACTACCAGAACCTCTGCCATGCCGATGATATGGCGTTCCAGCGGTCGGTGGACATGCCGGGGGATGGCGCTGTCTTTGGGATAGACGATGAACCCGACCTGCTGTTTGGCCTCGGGCGGGGTAATGAAAGTTGTCTGTTTGGGCCGGGTCTTCGCCCGGATCACATAACAGAGTGTTTGCCCATTTGCAGTGATGAGTTCCACGTTATCCATTACAACCTCCCGGCCAGAGCCGCCAAACGCAGGCATACCACCGTGTTAATGTACTTTCGGCCCCGTCGCAAGAATTGTAACAGGTTTGTGCCGGTTTTTGACTCGCCGCTCCTGCGCGGCATCGCCATGTAAGGCAGTTCACATACCCTGTATTTCTTGCGCAAAGTGCGAAAGATAAAATCCACAAAATACTCCCCGTAATCCCCACGCAATTGAATCTCTTGCATGACCTTTTTTCGTACGGCCACAAACCCGCTCGTGTAATCGGCAAAGGTGGCATCCAGGAAAAAACGCGTGAACCAGTTCAGGCTCAGACTCAGGAACATCTGGGTGGCTCCCCATTCTCCGCTGCGGTCTTCGCCGCCGCCCACCACATAGCGCGAATTGACCACCACATCGAAACCCTGGTCCAGCATATAAAGCATCTGCGGGATGCGCTCCGGGGGGTGCGAGAAGTCGCAGTCAAGCCAAACGATCACCTCTTGCCTGGCGGCCTCGATCCCGGCGGAAAGCGAAGCGGTCAACCCGTGGTTCTCCATCCGCCGGATGACTTCCACCCGGGCCGGAGGACAAACCGTTGAAGATGCGATCTCCCATGTCCGGTCAGGCGAATCGTCGTCCACCACGATAATTTGTATTTCGCTTATCTCGGTTTTCTGAAGCGCAGCCACTGTGGACTGAATCAGGCTGGCGATATTTCCGGCCTCATTCAAGGTAGGCAGGAGCACCGAAACGCCCGTGATTTTTGTTTGGTCGGCATTCACGAGAGGGGAATGGTTCACTGTACAATTCTCCGCCCCATCTGCAAGGCTTCCAGGCCCATTCTATTGCCGTCCATTCAACTGTTCGCCCACGGCCCGGCATACTTCTTCCAACTGCGCCAGGGTCAGGCTCAACCCGCTCGGCAGATACAGGCCCTGCCTGGCAATGCGTTCGGCCACCGGGTAACGTTCCTCCACAAACAGGCCATGCGCTTGCAGGACCGGCTGTTCATGCATCCCTAAAAAGAACGGTCTGGTCGCCACCCCGGCCTGCGCCAGGCGTTTTGCAAAATCCGCCGCGCTCATCCCGGTCGCCTCGTCCAGCACGATCCCGTACATCCAATAAACATTTTTTGCCCAGGCCTCTTCCACCGGCAGGCTGAGTTGCTTGAACCGGCTGAGCCGGCTGGTATATTCCTGGCCCATCCAGCGTTTTTTTTGAACCGCTGACTCGATGCCTTCCACCTGCGCCACTCCCAGGGCCGCCTGGATGTTGGTCATGCGAAAATTAAATCCCAGCGCCGTGTGATAGAAACGGCGTTCCTTTTGAAAGCACAGATTCCGCAGGGATTTAACCCGGCTGGCAATCGTCTCGCTGTTGGTCAAAACCATGCCCCCCTCGCCGGTGGTGACGATTTTGTTGGCATAGAAACTGAAACAACTGATCTCCCCCAGGCTTCCACAGCGTGCGCCTTTATACTCCGCGCCATGCGCCTCGGCGGCATCTTCGATGATTACCAGGTTATGCCGTTTGGCAATCTCCCAGAGCGGTTGCATATCCACCGGATGCCCGTAGATGTGCACCGGCATAATGGCACGCGTGCGGGGCGTGATTTTCGCCTCCACCTGCACCACATCCATGCACCAGGTGCGCGGGTCGCAATCCACCAGCACCGGCACGCCGCCATTGTAAATAATGGCCTGTGCGCAGGAGATAATGGTAAAGGTCGGCAGGATGACTTCCTCGCCGGGTTGCAGGTCCAGGCAGGCCACCGCCAGTTGTAAGGCGACGGTCCCATTGCATACCGCCACCCCGTACTTCATTCCACAGTATTCGGCCCATTTTTGTTCGAAGGCCTCGATAAAGCGCCCTTCCGAAGATATCCAGCCTGTCTGTAAACATTCATTTACGTATTCCGACTCACGCGCCCCCAGGCGAGGTTCATTTACCGGGATCATGGCTCAAGATACTCCTTTCGTCGCAAGGAATTGGTAATATTCCGTTTGGAAATTTTATCATCTTTTATACCGTTCCTTGCCCCTGCTCATGATATAATTTACTAGAACATAATGATATAAATTCGCGAACGAGACTGGATCCTATTAATGGTAACCCCCACCCGAAACCGGGTCATCAACCCTGAAACTATCACCCCCTCCCCACTGCGCCGGCCGGATTGGATCAAAGTCCGCGCGCCTTCCGGCGAAACCTACGAGCACTTGCAAACGCTGATGCGCTCCAAAGCGCTTCACACCGTCTGCGAAGAAGCCATGTGCCCGAATATGGGCGAATGCTGGGGCGCCGGCACGGCCACCTTCCTGATGCTGGGGGATGTGTGCACGCGCACCTGTGGATTCTGTGACATCAAACATGGCCGCCCCGAGGCGCTGGACTGGCTGGAGCCCGAACGCGTCGCCCAGGCGGTCAAATCCATGCAGTTGAAGCACGCCGTTATCACATCCGTCAACCGGGACGACCGCAAGGACGGCGGCGCGCCGATCTTCGCCATGGTCATCCGGCGCATCCGCCAGCTCCTGCCGGGCTGCTCGGTGGAAGTGCTCATCCCCGATTTCAAGGGATCGCTGGAAGCCCTCAGAATCGTCATGGACGGCCGCCCCGAGATCCTCAACCATAACGTGGAGACCGTACCCAGATTGTTCAAGCAGGTTCAGCCGCAGGATCATTACGAGTGGAGCGCCGCCATCCTCAGCAACGCCAAAAAGCTCGACCCGGAAGTGCTGACCAAATCCGGCATCATGGTCGGGTTGGGCGAGCAGTTGGAGGAAGTCAAAGCCGTCATGCGCGACCAGCGCAGTTGGGGCGTGGACATCCTGACGATTGGCCAGTACCTGCAGCCTTCCAAGAAACACCTGCCGATCGCCCGCTATTACAATCTGGATGAATTCAAGGAATTACGCGACTACGGACGCCAGATCGGCTTCCGCTGGGTCGAGGCCGCCCCGCTGGTACGTTCCTCCTATCACGCCGCCGAGCAGGTGCGCGCCCTGAGCGCGGTGCATCGCAAGTTGTATGGAGAAAGTGTCGCGGTTGGCAATTAGCTCATAGCTGGCTGCCTTCGTGAGCCTTGGGGCCCTTCGTGATGAAGGGCTCTTATCTCACCGAATTCAACGCTTCCACAAACACCCCCACCATCTGCTCCAAATTGATTTCATCTCTAACGATCCGGTAGCTTTCGGCACCCATCCTGCGCAGGCGCAGTGCGTCCGATAGCGCCGTATGCAGGGTTCCCACCAGTGCAGAAATTTCGTTCGGCGGGATTTGCCAGCCATTCCCTGGACGAACAAGTTGGTCGTTCGTGCCATCCCCCTGCCCCATGATGACCGGCAGGCCGTACGACATGGCCTCCTGTACCGCCAGCCCGCCCGTGCCCGGCAGAACGAACAGGTCCGCTTTGCAGAAATAATCCGCCAGTTCCGCACCATGTTTTGCGCCGGAGAATTCCGCGGCTGGATAGACCGTCTTTGCCAGCGCCTCCAGCGCATTCCGTTCCGGCCCATCCCCCACGATGATCAGGTGCGGCCGCAGTATGGAAGGCAGCGCTGCGCAGGCCTGCAGCAGCAGGTCGATGCGTTTGCGGGCCTGCAGGCGGCCTACGAACAGCACCACCGGCTTCCCGGTAAATCCGGTCGGACGGGTTGGCATCGGCTGGGACGGTCGCCCTGCGACGGCGTTGGGCGCCACGAATATTCTCTCGGTCGGGAAGCCCAGCCGGGCGTACTCATCCGCCCCGCGCCGGCTGTAAGTGATCATTGCATCGAACCGGCGCAGGAAAGCTATCCTGAATTCCTGACGCGCGCTTTCCCCCCATTTCTGAAAGAAATGGGGGGAGCCGGAGGGGGGTTGTGCACCCAGCCCCCAGCCGATCACCGGCTTTCCACACCGTTTCATCCAGCGCACGGCCCCCGGCGTGGCCAGGTAACGCGGATTGGCCTCCACGATCAGGGCATCCGGGCAACCGCGCTCCAGCCACTTGGTCAAACCACGCTGGTAACACAGGTAAAAAGGACCTTTAAGCAGGTGGCTGTTTTGAACGGCAACGAATTCCGCAAATTGCAGTTGATCGGTCACCACGATGGACTCTTCCAGGCGGGGCAGTCCGGCACACACGCTCAGCCCGCCGGTGCAGGCCTGCGCCAGCTCGTCAAAGAAGGGCGCCCGGTAGGCCGTCATGACCCGCTGTTGGAGCGCAAGTTTGCCATTGAATTGTGTCAGGTTCAATTCCCACCTCCGCAGTGCTGATACATTACGGCCACATCATCGTGGTAGATCTCGCACCAGACCGGTGTGATTTTCAGCGCAGCCAGCAGCAGCGGCTGGTTCTGCGGCGAGACCATCAGCAGATTCACACCGGTGGCATCCAGACGGCTTTGCCAATCGTAACCGGCATCGGTAATATCTTTATACGCCTGCCATTGTTCCACCGGGAAGACCTCGAAGCGCGTGTCGATCCAGGTGGGCCGCTGCGGCAGGGCAAATTCGAGGTAACTGGAGAAGCCGATCTCGCTCCATAACGGACCGGGCAGAGCGGGGTGGGCTGCCAGCCAGGTGGTGGCAGCCACGGGAGTGTTTTCCGTGTCTGCCGGAGCTTGCTTCCACCATTTTTCGCGCAATCCCGGCAGGAAAGCCAAAGGCAGCAGGACGAACAGCAAGCTGAGCGCCAGGTTGAATGCCGGCAGGTTCAGTTTCGAACGCCCGAGATATTTTTTCTCCCAATCCGCCAGCATACTGGCCGTCAGTACCACCAGGATGAAGACAAACCAGATGCCGTAGCGCTCCCCCCACAAGGCCAGGAACCCGAAACCCAGGAACCAGACCCATTCCAGCCGGTCGAGTTTGCGCGGCGAGAGCGCCACCAGCAGCGGGAAACCCAGCAGCCACACGAAGAAAATGTTCATCTGCCAGCCACTGTTGACCGGTGGCAGCCATTCGGCCGAGAAAAGCTGGCTGGAGGGTACCGTCAGGGAATTGACAACATATGTCCATGTCCCCAGGCCGCGCGGGTTGAGCAGCGTGGCCAGGAGCACCCCGGCAAAAGCCAGCCCGAGCGAGCGCCGATCACCCCGACCAAACACTAGCGCCGCCCCCGCCAGCAGAATCAGCAGCACAAAGGAGCCGTGCAAATTGACCCACACCAGCATGATCACCGGCAGCCAGTAAACGGCTTTTTGACCCTGATCTTGAAAGAATTTTTTTAACACGAAGGGCACAAAGTGCACAAAGTTCCACAAAGGCAAAAAAGAAACTTTTTCTTTATCTTTTTTTAAATCGTTTTCCTTTGTGTCCTTGGTGTCCTTCGTGGTTAAATCTTTTCCCACGTTTTGCCACTTATACAATATGAACAGAGCCAGCGCGAATAGCGGATAGGCCAGCAATTGCGGGCGCACAGACCAGTTGTTGCTGGAGGTCAGCACCGCCGTCAGCAGTACCAGGCTGGCGCCCAACCGCCCCGCCCCCGCCCGGCGTCCAGTAACCCAGACCAGTATATACGTAACCGCCAGAAGCACCCCCCGCAGCAACACCGTCAGCGAAAGGCCGCCCAGCCGGTAGACCAGCCAGAAAATCACCGCCGCGCCCCAGGACTGGTAATCCACCGGCGTACCGACCCGGGTGAAAGTCAGCGTATCCAGATGTGGCACCGCTCCCGTTGCCAGTGTATCGTGCCCGACGCGCAGGTACCACCAGTAGTCCTGCGGGGTGACCGGCAGCAGGAATGCAATGCTCAGGGCGATCAACAAAACCAGCCCCAGCCACAAAATTGCTGCTGTATCGATGCGAATTTTCATTTGCTCCACAAGTTGTAGTAACGACTAAAGTCGTTACTATGAATTTTCTTGCAGGTCATGAAGATAAAAAAGAGGAATTAAAAAAACTTCGTGAACCTTCGTGTTACTTCGTGTCCTTTGTGTTAAATTCTTTGGGTTTTGCCACGATATACGCCTTCCAACCCATTGCCTCCAGCGAAGGCACCTGCGGGTAACCGCGCCGCATCCAGCAAATCGTATACCCAGCCGCCGTCAGTGTATCCCAGGCCGCCCGGCTGGATTCCGGCCCGTGCAGTTCCATCAGCATGGGCGGGCGCGCCTCAGCCAGCACCCGGCGCATGCCCGGCAGGGCCAGCACTTCGCCGCCCTCGATATCCATCTTGACCACCTGCGGCAGTTGGTTGCCCTGGCTGTACACAAACTCATCCAGCGAGATGCCCGGCACACTGATTTCAGACTGGTATTGGTCGGCGCGTCCAGCCGAGCCGGCTGCCTTGCCCATCCCGCCGGAGGCGTGCACCAGGAAGCGCACCGGGCCGGCGCAGTTCGTCACTGCCCCGGCGTACAGGCTCAAGCGAGCTTCCATCCCATTCAGCGCCACGTTTTTTAGCCACTGTTCGGCATTTCCCGGCAGGGCCTCGAAGGCATACACGTGCCCGTTCGCACCGGCCGCTTTCGCCAGCAGCAGCGAGACGTAGCCGATATTGGCGCCCACATCGTAGATGACCGCGCCAGGTTGGATCAGTTCGCGCAGGGCTGCCTGCAGTTCCGGCTCATAGGTGCCGAGCCAGTAATCCTTATCGATCTGCATGTCCAGCAGGATGGTGTAGCCGGTCAGGTCGCCTGCCGCCACCTTGACCATCGTCAGGCCGCTCGGCGCGGCGCGGTTCAACCTGTCACGGATAAATCCAGCCAGCGGTTTGTTCTTATAAATGGCCTGCTTGATCGAGGTCGGCAGGATCCTGGCGGCAAACGCCGCAATATTGAGTAAGAATTTTTGCATCAAAGTTTTTTCACCACCAAGCGCACCAAGGAATACAAAGGCGAACCTTCTTTTTTTTACCCGTAGTGTACTTTGTGTCCTTTGTGTTTAGAATCTTTTTTTTAATCATCCCAGCAGGACATCCAAATACCGCTCCACCATCCGCTCCAACCCAAAGGCTTCTTCTGCCCTCTGCCTCGCAGCCGCACGGAAATGCGCCTGGTTTTCCAGGATCTCCGCCGCAGCCGCTGCCAGCCCGGGTACGTCCGGCTTCTCCAGCTTCCACGGATCCCCGCCGTATGGCACCAGCCGCCCCGAATCGCCGGTGACCAGTTCGGGCAGCGCGCCGGTCGCAAAACCCGCCACTGGCAAACCGCACGCCAGCGCCTCGATCACCGAGTTCGGGCAGGCCGCATTGAGGTCGGCCGAGTAGAGCATGGCTGCGGAACGATCCAGCCTCGGAATCAGGGCGTGCGGTACCACTCCGGCCCAGGATATCGGGATGCGGTTCCGGCTCTGCATGACAGACTGCAGTTTTAGGGAAACCAGTCCAACCACCATCAGTTCCAGCGGGCGGCTTTCCGCCAGCCGCTCGGCCAGTTCCAGGGCGGTTCCCAGTCCGCTTTCATAACCACCCTGCAGGCTGCCTTCCACCAGCAGCAACCGGAAACGCTTTGAAAGGTGTTCGTGCGGGCCATCCGGCGTAAATACTGACAGGTCCACACCGTTGTGGATGACAGAAGTCGGGACGCTTTCCGAACCGAAGCGTTCCCGCCACCAGCCGCGCACGAACTCGGATTGGTAGACGATCCGGCTGACGAAGCGTGCCCTGATCAGCGCTAGAAGGCGGTTGCCATATTCGGCCCGCAGATAATGGCGTGCGCCGGTATGCACCCGCCGGTGCAGCCAGTTGATTCCGTCCAAACGCTGCACGATGCGTGCGCCGCCGCGCCGCGCATGTATCAGCCCGGGCAGGTTCCGCACTCCGCCAGTCAGCAAAATCGCCTGGTAGGGTGTCTCATCCAAGTCATAGCAGGCCTGGTGCCCCAATTTTTCCAGTCCCACCGCCAGTTTAGCCTGGAAAGAGGTTACCCCGCCGACATTACTTGCCCTGGGAATGATGCAGATCCGAGCCACGAGCAGATTATACCGTACCAGGACCAAGCTCCCGCGTGCCGGCTGGAGGTCGGATTGGCAATCCGACCTCCAGCCCTTTGATTAATTGGCAACTTCTCTAATTTTTGCAGTAAAATGAAATTCAGATAGGAGTAGTATGTTATGTTCAGCTTCGAAGGTCCCAATCGCCGCAAGGAAGAAGAGCGCTTGCGTCATGAAAACCGTCTGCCTCCCGGGCAATCGCTGACACTCAAGTTCCCGGTGCTTCATTATGGCCCTGTGCCATCCTTCAATCCTGCCACCTGGGATTTCCGCGTCTGGGGCGAAGTGGAGCAGGAAGCCCGTTGGAACTGGGACGAATTCAACCGCTTGCCGCGCACCCGCATGACGATCGACCTGCACTGCGTGACCCGCTGGAGCAAGGCCGATACCCTCTGGGAGGGCATTTCGGTGCGGACGCTGGTGGAGCAGGGTCTGATCCAGCTCAAACCCGCTGCGCAATTCGTCATGCAGCACGCCGAGTATGGCTTCACGGTCAACCTGCCGTTGGTGGTGGTCTTACAGGATAATTTCTTGCTGGCCACCCACTACAATGGCAGTCCGATCGAACCCGACCATGGCTATCCCTTACGCGGGGTGGTGGGCGCCATCCCCGGGCGGGCTGACCTGCAGACCCCCTACCTTTGGAAAGGCGCCAAGTGGTTGCGCGGCCTGGAGTTTATGAGCCGCGACCGGCTGGGCTTCTGGGAACAGGCCGGCTATCACAACAACGCCGACGTCTGGGCGGAAGAGCGCTTCGCCTGAGCGCCCCATTTCATAAATAATCAAAAAAATGGGAACGGCGCTTTTTGCCGTTCCCATTTTTTGATTTGCTTCCCCTCCCCCCTTCGGGGCAGGGGTCAGGGGATGCCCCCAGCATGGGGGTGAGGGGATGGTGATTTATGAAGACGGCCGGGTACCCAGCGTCAGCTTGAGATCTACCTTCTGGCTGCCACGTAGCACGGTCAAGGTGACCGTATCGCCCGGGGCCTTGTTCAGCAGCAGGTACCGCATCAGGTCATCCTCGGTCATCACGGGTTGACCATCCACGGCCACGATCAGGTCGCCGCCGGCGTTGAGTCCCTGGATACTGGTCGCCGTGGTGCCGGCGATAACCCCGGCCTTGTCGGCCGGTCCGCCCGGCACGATCGCTGCCACATAGACACCCGTGTCACTTTTCAGGCCGAGCGTATTGATCACATCCAGAGGCAGGTTGTCTTGCAGGGAAATCCCCAGGTAAGGATAGGCAAACTTGGCGGTCGCGATCAACTGCGGCACCACACGTTTGACTGTGTTAATCGATATGGCATACCCGATCCCCGAGGCAGCCGCTACACCGCTGCTGTTGTTGATTGCCTGCGCCCAGACGATCCCAACCACCTGGCCGTTCAAGTCGATCAACGGGCCGCCAGAGTTGCCCGGGTTGACCAGGGCATCCGTCTGGATGATATCGCCGGTAGTATAGAAGCTGCCGCTGGTGCCCGCCTGCACGTTACCCGGCAGGCTGCGTCCCACCGCCGAGACAATCCCGGTGGTCATCGACCCGGTCAGCAGCAGCGGGTCGCCGATGGCAGAGACTGTCTCGCCAATCTTGAGGGCGCTTGAGTCACCCAGGGTCACCGGATGTAGTTCGGAGGCCGGTACGGTCACCTTGATGGCAGCCAGGTCCGCGTTCTGGTCGGTACCCACTACGTTTCCATACACCTTGGTGCCATCCGAGAAGTCCACTTCCACCTTCGTTTCGGTGCCTACCACGTGGGCATTCGTGACGATATACCCATCACTGTTGTAGACGATCCCGCTGCCCAGATCGTTCGTGGTTTGCACGGTCACCACGCCCGGCAGGACCGCCGCATAGATCGATTCAAGCTGGTTTTGCGTGCTTACCAGATTGGGTGATTGCCCGGTCGTTCCTGATGGGGCGGAGGGTACGGACGGAGCGCTGGCAGACGTTACCTGGGTTGGCACAGTTACCGGGGCAGCCGGAGCGACCGCGGTAGGCGGTACCAGCCCGCTGAAACTGCAGGCCAGTACGGTAATTGCCAAAACCGTTACCGCTATTGATAAAGTACCTTTATTTTTCATTTTATTTCTCCATTTCTATTGCCGGCCGGATAACCTGACCAGCGGATAATTTGGGCCAATGATTATGATTTTGAAGCTTGTTCCAGCAAAGATCTCTGCCGGGTATTCAGCTCTTTGGGGATTTGCACCTTAACCAGCACATACAGATCACCTTTCACGCCCGGGGATTTCAATTGCGGCATGCCGCGCCCCGCCACCCGGAAGACCTGCTCGGGTTGAGTGCCTTGAGGGATGGTCAGCACCACTTTACCGGTCAGGGTCGGCACTTCCACCTCGCCGCCCAGAATGGCCTTGAAAATATCGATCGTGACCTGCGTGTGCAGGTCGTTGCCATCCCGTTCGAAAGCCGGGTCTTCCTCCACTTCCAGCGCCAGGTACAGGTCCGATGGGTTGCCATCCGCTCCCGCGGGTCCCTTGCCCGCCACCCGGATCTTGGTGCCGGTGTCCGCCCCGGCCGGCAGTTTCACTTCCATGCGCCGCTTGCCGGCCTGCAATGTGCGCGTGGTGCCGGTATAGGCTTCTTTCAGGCTGATCTTTACCGGCTGCGGCTCTTGCATGGCGGGCGCACGGCCGCGGCTGCGGCCGCGCAGCGTCTGCCCATCGCCCATGCCGCCCATCCCTCCGAAAATGGAACGAAAGAAATCCGAGAAGCTGGAATCGCCAAATAAATCGTTCAGATCCACCTGCTGGTAACCTCCTCCGCCCGGCTGGTTGGTCCACTGGTTCCAGTTGAAGTTGCCGGGTGTGCCTTGTTGCTGCCACTGGGAGTAGGAATCGCCCAACTGATCATAGCGGGCGCGCTTCTGCGGGTCAGACAGCACCTGGTAGGCCTCGTTCATCTCCTTAAAACGTTCCTCGGCCTGCTTATCCCCCGGGTTACGGTCGGGGTGATACTGCATGGCCAGTTTGCGATAAGCCGCCTTGATTTCATTCGCGTTGGCGTTGCGTGCCACGCCCAGGATCTGATAATAATCTTTATATTCCATATTATTAACTCGTAAATCCCATTCTAGACCCCGCCCTAAGGCTGGTCAAGCACTGGGCAGCCAATCTAATGCAACTCTAACACCCCGGGATGAACAAAGGATGAATTTTAGGCGTTGCACCCCGCGCCTTCCCTTTTGTCCCCCCACTTTCCCCATCAACCTGCGGTTGGCTATTTACTCCGGATGTTATATACTTATATTAGTATGGTATCCGTAATTCGTAATTCGTAATTCATTACATCATCCTTCTTACTTCTAACGCATTATGTTTTACGTTTTTTTGTTTTTTATCTTCCTCCCCGGAGCCCCCATGAAATCCATCTGTGTCTACTGTGGTTCTGCCAGCCAGGCCTCCCGCAAATACATCCTGGCCGCCCATCGCATGGGTGAAACCCTTGCCCGGCGCGGTCTCACCCTCATCTATGGCGGCGGGCGCACAGGCCTGATGGGTGCCCTGGCCGATAGCGTGCTTGCCGGGGGCGGCCAGGTCATCGGCGTCATCACCGAGGGCATGAACACCCCCGAATTGGCCCACATCCATCTCACCCGTCTGGAGGTCACCGGCACCATTCACCAGCGTAAGGCTCGCATGTACGCCCTGGCCGATGGCTACCTGGCCCTGCCTGGCGGCTATGGCACCTTTGACGAACTCTTCGAAACACTCACCTGGGCCCAGATCGGCGAGCATCAGAAACCGGTCGGCCTGCTCAACGTCGCCGGCTACTACGACCCGCTGCTTGAAATGCTCGATCGCGCACTGGCCGAAAAGTTCCTTTTCCCCGAGCACCGCGCTGTCCTGCTCTGCGCCACCGAGCCCGACAAACTACTTGATCTGATGGATTCCCACGTCTACTCGGAAGACGCCTCCCGCCGTTGGATGAAACAGGAATAGCGCGCCTCCTGAATTTCCCATGAGCTTGCTCCTCGATAACCGCACCCAAACCGTCGTCCAGGTGGTCGTATCCATCATGCTCGGCATTGTCATGGCTGTCGCCTGGCGTACGCAAAAAACCTACCCCGGCTTTGGGCGTTGGACCGCCTCCAAATTGCCACACGCCCTCGGCTGGTTGCTGGTCGGCCTGCGCGGCATCATCCCCGATTGGGCCTCTGTCTTCGTGGCCAACGGATTGCTCTTCCTGGCGCCGGTCTTGTTATATGAAGGCATCCGCCAGTTCCGCGGCAAACCCCACCATTCCAGGCTCCACTATGCGTTAATGGTCATATTGCTGGGGGTCTTTATTTATTGCACATGGCTAAATCCCAATGTGAATGCGCGCATCCTCACGATTACTGCATTTACCGCCCTGGTAATCGCCCGCTGTGCTTATTCCCTGGTTGTGGATGTGCCGCGTGAATTACGCCCCAGCTTCTGGTTCACGGCGGTCATGTTCGGGCTATACGATGTTGTCTTGTTCCTGCGCGTGGCAACCGCCGCTTCCCTGCCGGCTTTGCAGAGCCCCTTCAGCGCGGATTTGTGGCAGAGTCTCGTCTTCCTGGCCACCATCGCGATGCCCATCGGCTGGACCTTTGGCTTTTTCATGATGACCAACGACCGCCTCACCCTTGCATTGCGCCAGGCCGAGCTGGGCTTGCGCGCAATGGCCGCCACCGATTCTCTCACCGGTGCCCTCAACCGGCGCGCCTTTCTGGAAACCGGCGCACATGAGCTGGAGCGGGCCCGCCGGAATAACCAATCCATGCTGTTGCTGATCTTCGATATCGATCATTTCAAGGAATTCAACGACACTTACGGCCATCAGGCTGGCGATGAAATCTTATGCAAAATAGTATCCGCCTGCCGGCTCACCTTGCGCGCCGTCGATCTGTTGGCGCGCTGGGGTGGTGACGAGTTCGTCATCCTGCTACCCGATACCGATCAACCCGGCGGGCGGATCGTTGCCGAGAAACTTCGTCGCGCCGTGGCGGAATTAAGCCTGCCAATGGATGCCGGGCCGGCTCACACCACCATCAGCGTCGGCGGCAGCCTCTGGCTCGCCGGAGAGGACCCGCAGGGGATCTTGCGAAATGCCGATCATGCCCTTTATCAGGCCAAAGAGCGCGGCCGTAATTGTGTGGTCGTTTAAAGATCCCCCTTTCACCTCAAACCTTGCGCCAAATAGTGGGGTTATAAACAGCAATGATTGCCAAACTGACAGGTCCATATAAGGTTTTTTCTTTTCCTTAATGCTCCTTTGTAACCGTCTGTCCCGCTTCGCAGTCCCGCGGGATAGTGGTGAAAATATTTCCCTCTAAAGGTAGAAATTCAATTTAATGGAAAGGTCCTTAACCATGCAATTCCTGCAAAAAGTAAAACTCATCCAGGGCGGGATGGGTGTATACGTATCCAACTGGCGGCTGGCGCGTGCCGTCGCCATGGAACAGCCCGGCCTCACTGCCGGCACCGTCTCCGGCACCGCCCTCGACATCGTCTATGTGCGCCTGTTGCAGTTAGGTGACCCAGGTGGGCACGTCCGGCGCGCCCTGGCAGCCTTCGATGCGCAGTTCGGTGTAAGCATTGGCCAAAAGATCCTCAACCATTATTTCATCGAAGGTGGTAAATCCCCTACTGCCCGCTTCAAGAATGCCCCCAAGCACGTGGTGCGGCTTCCGAATGGCTCGGATATCCTGCCGGCCGGCCTGCCTCCGGGTGTGCCGGTGACGCTCAGCATGGAGCCGGATATTGTTGAGCTGCTGATCGTCTCCGGCTTTGCCGAAGTCTGGCTGGCTCACCAGGGCCATGCCGGGAAGATCTTCATCAACTTCCTGCACAAGGTCGAACTGCCCCTGATCTACACCATGTATGGGGCTATGCTGGCCGGCGTGGACGGAGTCATCGTGGGCGCCGGTAATCCGGATGGCCTGCCATTGGTCTGTTCCCGGTTGGCCCAGCACGCCAGCGTGACGCATGAACTGCCGGTTTTATACCGTGAATCGGGCGAGAACTTTCACCTCACTTTCGATCCGCAGCAGGTTGCCGAAGGCCGGCTGGCGCAGCATGCGCTGCAAAGGCCTGCGTTTTTGGCAATCGTGTCTTTGCAAAACCTGGTTCAAGCGCTCGCGCAGAGTCAAACAGAGCCGCCGGATGGGTTCATCATCGAGCACCACACTGCCGGTGGTCATAACGCCGGACCTCAGGGGCCACTCAAGAAAGATGAAAAAGGCCAACCCATCTATGGTCCCGAAGACGAGCCCGATCTGCAGGCCATCCGCCAGGTGGGCCTGCCCTTCTGGCTGGCGGGCGGCTACGGCAACCGGGAAAGACTGGCTCAGGCCCTGGCGTTCGGTGCCACCGGCGTGCAGGTGGGTTCGCTTTTTGCCCTTTCGGAGGAATCCGGCATAAAAGCATCCTACCGCAGCGCCATTCTGGACAAACTCAAAACGGAAAAGGATGATGCCAAACTGGTGCTGACCACATTGTTCTCACCCACCGGCTTCCCGTTCAAGGTTGCACAGTTGGAAAGTACCCTGGCCGACCAGGCAGTCTACGCCAACCGCATGCGTGTCTGCGATGTCGGCCTGTTACAGCAGCGCGGCCTCAGCAAACCGGCCGAGGATGGATCGCGCCGGATTTTCCAGCGCTGCGCGGCTGCGCCGCTGGATGATTTTGCCGGGAAACGCGGCCTGCCGCTCAACACCACTGACCGGCGCTGCCTGTGTAACGGTCTCCTGGCCACCGTGGGTCTCGGTCAGACTGGCTGGCAAAACGGCCAACCGATGGAAGAACCTGCCATCGTCACCCTCGGCAACCACCTGGATGGCATCCGCCGCCTTTCCCGCAACGGCCAGACCCCCTACTGGGTGCATGATGTGATCGTCGATATCCTCGGGTAATAAAAATCGATCCGCTAATCTGGGCCAATCGACGCTAACAAAAACAAATTAACTACTCAACCGCTACTTCCGCTCCCTCATTCCCTGCCCTTTCTCCGATGGGAGAAAAGAGTCCCATATCCCTTCGGTACGAGTACCCATAGGGCAGAGGGTAAGGGTGAGCGAACGCCTTCGGAATGCGAAATGAGCCGATTCTAGCAGGTGCCTGAGCAATAACAAAACGAATTAGTGATGTTTAGCGAAGATTAGGGGATCATTCTTTTTGGGGGCATCAGTCGGGAAACTTGTCACACACAAATAAAGAAGATTTGTTTTGACGTTCCCCGGTCTTTACACTATACTATATTTGTCCGACAAGTTCCTCAATCTAACAAGCTGATAAGTCCGGTTTGTTGGATTCCCAGACCTTTTCAAGGAGGCTCTGATATGACTGATTTCAAACTTACCTATGCCACCATGTTCAACCCACCCGAAGAACTACACACCCGTTTTGACGCCGCCCTCGGCAAAGTGAAGGCCAGCTTGGGGGAGGAATATGGCATGATCATCGGCAATAAAGACGTTTTTGCCGATGAAAAATACGAACGCCGCTCTCCGGTTAATACTGACTGGGCACTGGCCGTCATGCAGAAGGGCAACGAACAGCATGCCCGCCAGGCTCTGGCCGCCGCCCGCCAGGCCTTCCCTGCCTGGAGCCACACCCCCTGGCAGGAGCGCGTCCGCCTGTTGCGCAAAGTCGCCGACCTGATCGACCAGCGCATGTACGAGATGGGCTCAGCCATGGCCCTCGAGGTGGGCAAGAACCGCATGGAATGCCTGGGTGACATCGCTGAGACCGCCGACCTGGTCCGTTATGCGTGCTCGCAGATGGAAGCCAATCACGGTTATGTGGTCGCGATGGGCAAAGACCCGCTGGTCGGCTATGATTCCACCAATATCTCGGTGCTGAGGCCCTACGGCGTTTGGCTGGTCGTCAGCCCTTTCAACTTCCCCTTTGCGCTGACGGGTGGCCCCTCCGGTTCTGCGCTCGTATCCGGTAATACCCTGGTCATCAAACCCGCCACCGACACCGCCTGGACGGTGCGCCTGCTGGCCGAATGCTTCCGGGATGCCGGCCTGCCGGAAGGCGTCTGCAACTTTGTCACCGGCCCCGGTCGCACGCTCGGCCAGGCTCTGGTGGACAGCCCCGAAGTGGATGGGGTGACCTTTACCGGCTCGTTCGAGGTGGGCATGAAAATGTTCCAGGACTACGCCCGCGGCAAATACGTCCGTCCGATCATCCTGGAACTGGGTGGCAAAAACCCCACCATTGTTTCGCGCCACGCCGACCTGGAACGCGCCACTTCCGGCATCATTCGCTCCGCCTTTGGCCTGCAGGGCCAGAAATGCTCGGCCGCCTCGCGCGTCTACATCGAGGAGCCGGTTTACAATGAGTTGGTTGGCATGCTCAAGCTTTCCGCCGAGAAACTGAACATCGGCGACCCCACCGAGCGGGCCAACTTCCTCGGTCCGGTGATTAACCAGAGCGCCTACAATGACTTCAAGAATTTCACCGAAGAGATCAGCCAGGCCGGCGGCAAGTTCCTGACCGGCGGCAAGGTCAAGAAAGGCGGAATTTTCGACAAGGGCTACTACTGCGAGCCCACCTTCGTGACCGACCTGCCGCTTAATCATCGCCTGTGGAAGCAGGAAATGTTCCTGCCTATCACAACCATAGGGAAAGTCAAAAGTCTGGATGATGCCATGCTGTTCGGCAACGATGTCAATTATGGCCTGACCGCCGGTTTCTACGGCTCGCAGGAAGAAGTGGACTGGTTCTTCGATAAGATCGAAGCCGGCGTCACCTATGCCAACCGTCCGCAGGGCTCCACCACCGGAGCCTGGCCGGGCTTCCAACCTTTCGGCGGCTGGAAAGGCTCTGGTTCCAGTGGCAAGAATGCCGGCGGACATTACTACCTGCCGCTCTACATGCACGAGCAGATTCGCACTCTCGTTAAATAATGTATTTGGTTTTGTAGGGGCACAGCGGCGCTGTGCCCCTACCGTGCCCATATTATTTGAGAATATGCAAACTTCTCGCCGTCTGGGAGCCTTCCTCATTCTGGTCGGGCTCGTTTTACTGATCCTGTTTTTTGGGTCCGTAATGAGCCAGGATGCCAAAACAAATTACCTGCTGCTGGCCCTGCTGGCTTTGTTTTTGGGAATCCTGTTGCAGCACAATAAAGAGCCCAAAGATAGCGGGCGGTTTAATGCGCTCCGCCGGGCCAGCGCCGCCAGCCGCCAGCGTCGGGAAGATCAAATGAAGAATAAACCGAAGAAATAATTCCTGAAAATCTATGAATAAACTGATTCCCCTTTCCGAGGCCATTGCCCAATTCGTGCATGACGGAGATACCGTCTATGCCGCTGGGTTCACTCATCTCATCCCCTTCGCCGCCGGCCACGAGCTGATCCGTCAAGGCCGGAGCGGCCTCGTACTGGCTCGCGCCACCCCCGATCTCATCTACGACAAGATGGTGGCCGCCGGCTGTGCCCGTAAAGTGATTTTTTCGTACATGGGCAACCCTGGCGTCGGCTCCCTGTGCATCCTCCGCACCGCCATCGAAAAAGGCGGATTGGAATGGGAAGAATATTCCCACTTCGGCATGATCTCGCGCCTGCAGGCTGGCGCGGCCGGGCTGCCCTTCATGCCCATGAACCAGACCGGCGCAACCGATCTGGAAAGGGTCAACCCGAACATCCGCCGCGTTGTCGATCCGTATTCCGGCCGGGAAGTCATCACCGTCCCTGCCCTCAACCCGGATGTCGCCATCGTGCATGTGCAGCGCGCCGATACAAATGGCAACGCCCACCTGTGGGGCATCATTGGCGAACAGAAAGAGTCCGCTTTCGCAGCCAAACGCGTCATCCTGACCGCCGAGGAAATAGTGGATGAAGCGGTCATCCGCTCCGACCCGAACCGCACCCTGCTGCCCGGGTTCATTGTTTCAGCGGTCTGCTACGTTCCCCATGCCTCCCATCCCTCCTATGCGCAGGGCTATTACGACCGGGATAACGATTTTTACCTGGGCTGGGACAAAATCAGCGAGTCGCCCGAAGCCGTGAAATCCTACCTGGATGAATGGGTTTACGGCGTCAAGGATCGCGCCGAATATTGGCAAAAGCTCGGCCCGGCCACCCACCAGCGCCTCGCCGTCCGTCCCCGCTTGAGCGAGGCGGTCAATTACGGGGAGTATTAATTATGGAATATTCCTCCTCTGAACTAATGATCGTGAATGCCGCACGCCTGCTCAAAAACGGCGATGTGGTCTTCGTCGGCGTCGGCCAACCCAACCTTGCCTGCAACCTGGCCAAACGCACCCACGCGCCCGACCTTGTGATGATTTACGAAGCCGGCGTGATCGGGGCTGAACCCAGCCGCCTGCCGCTCTCCATCGGCGACCCGACCCTGGTCAGCGGGGCCTTGTCCGTGGTCAGCATGTATGATATTTTTGCCAACTACCTCCAGCGCGGTAATGTGGATGTGGGCTTCCTGGGAGGCGCGCAGATCGATAAATACGGCAACATCAACGCCACCGTCATCGGCAACGACTATGCGCATCCGAAAGTTCGCCTGCCCGGTTCCGGCGGCGCACAGGAGATTGCCGCTTGGGCCAACCGCTGTTACATCATGACGCCCCACCAGAAACGGCGCTTCCCCGAAAAAGTGGATTTCCTCACTTCCGCCGGCTATCTGGATGGCGATGGTGGGCGCGCCTCCGCCGGCCTGCGCGGCAAGGGGCCGGTTGGCGTGGTGACAGACATTGGTTACATGGAACCCGATGATACCGGCGAATTGGTGCTGACCGCCCTGCATCCCGGCAAGATCGCCCAGCAGGCCATCGAAAACACTGGCTGGACGCTGAAAGTGGCCGGGAATCTACGTTTGACCGAACCCGTCACCGAAAAGGAACTGGGCATCCTGCGAGAAGAACTCGACCCGACCGGCATCTATACCAAAAACGCCTGAGTAAAATTTTTTGGTGACACCCCACTTAAACGTGGTTATTCCCCCACCCGCCCCCTTTCCCGGAGGGATCGCGAAACAACTTGTCCCTGAAACGAATGCCCGAAGGGTAAAGGGGGGAACGTTCGCAAGGATGGCTGATCAATAACAAAAGCGGGTAAAAAGGTTACAACTTAACCGGAGAATCGACCCTAATTAAAGAAGATGTTATAAAATTGCTGCAGAATTCACTCAGGCGAAAAATTACCGATGGATACTACCCATTTCTTCCGCCAGGTCTCTGCCGACCAGTTCACTGGTTCAATGGCTTATCTGGAATCCCAGCAAGCGCTCTTCCACAGCGATCAAACCAGCGGGATGATCAAAATTCAGATCAATCCGGCAGAATGCATCATCTTGCTTTATGCCAGGGGCAATAGCGCCGGAACATATCATTTGAGTGGAGTGACCTGTCAGCCCATTTTATTGAGCGAAATCCACACATTCTGGACCGATTCGAATGCATCCTTTACCACCCTGGTTCTCCCGGATGTGGCCGGGCGGCTTATCTGGCTACGATTGGAATCACAGATGCAAAGCCAATCCCAGGTACGTAATGTGGTTGAATGGGAAGCATGGATAAATGCTCGCAAAGCCGAGGCACAAAATGGGTTGGTGCAGATCGCCAGTGAATATTTCGATGGCTTGGTCTACCTGCAGGCGGGGGAAGTAGTCAAATCTGAAAGCATTTTTTCCACCGATCGGGGATTCCAGTCCAATTTGCCATTCTCCCAGTACAAACAGGCTGTCCCTTGCGAACTGGTCCTATTTTCACCTCCGCTTTATTCGCATGCGAACCAGACTTTTGTCCTGCGACGCGGGGTGTCTGATTGGACTCATCTGATTTTGGACCGCTATCGTGAAATGGTCGGCCAAAAACTTTTGCAGATCATGATCGACCAATCCAATATGTCCATAGAACCCTGGCAGTGGCAAGTACAATTGGAAGGTACTTCGCTTTGGGATCAGCATTTCTTTCCCAACCTGGAGACAGCTGTTAAAGCCTACCGGGCCTTGTTGTTGAGCATGGGTGAGCAAAGCAGCCTGATGATCGGGAATGGATTAAGCCAGCGGCTGGTATCCGAAACCTATGACCGGCTTATCCAGGCCGAAAAAGATAGCCTTGAGAAACACCGCCTGATTCCAGCAGCCCTGGCCTGACTATCTATTTGAAAATTATAGAAGAACCTCATTTTGATGGTGTACCGCTAAGCCGCAAACCATCAAAATGCGACCTCCTCCTAAATTTTCGGATAGACACCAAAGAGAAAAGATATGAATAAATTTCTTGAAAGCATACCGCTTTTTCACCAGCGCAGATCCACCCAGATTGTCGCATTGGTCATCTCCCTGGTGATCCTGGGGGTATACGCCTGGATGTACCATTACCCGCCTCTCCCGGACTATTGGAATACCCTCGTTTTGGATTTCCTGACCATCCTGGCGGCTCTGGCAGCCGTTTTTGCAGCCATTTTGCTGGTCCGCCAGTTCGGATCGGACGAAAAACCGCGTCTGATCTGGTTCTGGTTTTCCCTGGGCTGGTTTAGTTGGCTGCTGGGAGAACTCTCCACTGCCGGTTATGATATTTTCAAAATCGCTTACGGGGACCTATCCGTCTTTGACATTTTCTGGACATTGGGTTATTTCTGCTTTGGCCTGGCGCTTTATCTTCAGTTCCGTCACATCTATGGCTCGAGCAAGGAATTCAAACCGGCCTATTACATATTAATGGTGATTTTCGCCCTCCTGGTTACCCTGGGGTTGACCCAACTGGCCTTACATGGCGGCCTTGGGCAGCATCAATCCTGGTTCTCGGTCTACCTGGCCATCTTCTACCCGGTCTGTGACTTTTTCATCGGTCTTGCCGCCCTCTGGCTCGGTCTTTTATTCGGACGAGGCTCATGGGGGCGTCCCTGGTGGGCCCTGATTGTCTTTGCTGTGGCCGACGGTGTGAATATCTTCCTGTGGATCGGCGGAAACAAGTTGCTCGCCGCCAATACCGCCAGCCTGTTGGATTGGTTCTCAAGCGTCATCTATGTCGGCGGCTACCAGGTCGCCATGTTCGGTTTCCTATCCATCCTGCTCTATTATCTAAACGTCTCCCGGCAGGCAACTCCAGACGCTCATCCCATCCCCGCTTGATGTGTGCTGGCCCGTGTAGGTCGAATTGTCAACCCAACTACCCTGTGAAAGAATCCGCCCCGAGGATTGAGTATACCTGGCCGGCAGATGATGAACAAGACTGCTCCACCCCCTCCACGCTCCTTCTGGAAGAATCTGTTCCTTTCCCGGCATGAACCCCGCTTGCGCGCTGGCTGGCGGCTGGCCATCCAGACCATTCTCATGCTGGTCCTGCTGGGCGGGCTGGCTATTCCGGTCTACGTGCTCGCCATCGTTCTGCACTGGAACGTCTCGGGAGCCGTATTCACCCTCGTGTCTGAATTGGTGGAGTTGGTTGCTTTCACCCTCTCCATTTACCTGTCGTGCCGCTTACTGGACCGCCGCTCTTTTGCCAGCCTGGGCTTGCATCTGGACCGCCGCGTCCTGCCCGACCTGTTGGCCGGGATTGCCATCACCTTTGTCATGATGGGATCGATCTACCTGGCCATGAGCCTGCTGGGCTGGATCCATTTCATCGGTTTCGCCTGGCAGTTCGACCCGCTGCCGGTTGTCCTTGGACAGACGCTGCTCTTTCTGCTCATCTTCATCATCGTCGGCTGGTCGGAGGAATTGCTCTCGCGCGGCTACCACCTCCAGACGCTCACCAGCGGCATCAATCTCTTCTGGGGGGTCTTGATTTCCTCAGCTGTTTTCGGGGCGCTGCACCTCTCCAACCCGCATGCCAGTTGGGTCGCCGCAGTCGGCATCCTCTTTGCCGGTTTGTTCCTGGCGCTGGGCTATCTCCGCACCGGCCAGCTCTGGCTCTCGATCGGGCTGCATATCGGCTGGAACTTTTTCGAGGGGGTCGTCTTCGGCTTCCCGGTCAGCGGCACTGCCAGTTATCCGCTCCTGCGCATTCAGGTTTCCGGGCCGCCGCTGTGGACCGGAGCGGCGTTCGGACCGGAGGCCGGGCTGATCGTCATGCCGGCCATCCTTTTCGGCGCGCTCTTGATTCTCCTCTACTCACGCCGGCACAGCCCTTCCAAAGAGTAGGTCGGATTGCCAATCCGACCGACGCACAACCATTGCCTCGGCAAAATTAGTCCCAACATACCATTCATTTAATCGCCGTTGTTTCCATTTGCAAGCTATAATTCAATATTATGGAAACAACCGTCCCACTCAAAGTCATCCTCTTCGATTTCGGGTCCACCCTGATTTACTCAAAAGACCCCTGGCCGCCCATCTACGAGCAGGCCGACCAGGCGCTGGTGCAGGTTTTCCAGCGGGCCGGAGTTCCGCTGGAGGTCAAGGCTTTCTCCAGCGAATTCGAAACTTTTCTGGATTGCTATTATGCCGAGCGCGGCGCCAGCCCGATTGAGAAAACCACTTTCTCCGCCTTGCAGGAATTATTGCAGAAAAAAGGGCTTCATGGTACTCCGGATTCAGTGGTTCGCTCCGCCCTGGATGCCATGTATTTCATCACCCAGCAGAACTGGTATCTCGAAAGCGATGCCATCCCAACCCTCAAAACGCTCCAGGATCACGGCTACCGCCTGGGAATGGTCTCGAACACCTCCGATGATGATAATGTTCAGCAAATGGTGGATCGTTGGGAACTACGTTCCTTTTTCGAGTTAATCGTCACATCTGCTGGTGTTGGCTTCCGCAAGCCGGATGAGCGTATATTCCGACCAGCCCTTGACCATTTTGGAGTCCCGCCCGCACAGATCGCCATGGTTGGCGATTCGCTCGAAGCGGATATCCTGGGAGCAAACCAGCTGGGTATTTATAGCATTTGGATCACACGCCGGGTCAGCCTGCCGGAAGAAGGCGTATTGGCCATCCAGCCGCAGGCGGTCATTCCAACACTGGACATTATCCCGGGTCTGCTTGCCGATGTCGAAACCGCCGCATCGTAGGTCTTGCTAATGGCACGTTTTCTTTATATACTGGGAGTATCGGTTTACTGATTATATAAGGAGGAAACCATGTATCTTCAGGAAATTCTCGAAGTCGGCATCGGCCTGGTTTTCGTCTGGCTGGTTCTAAGCGTTGCAACAATGTCCCTAAAGGAATGGCTGGGTAACGCTCTCAACTTGCGTGCAAAAGAGATGGAAAAGGTTATTGCCCAGATGTTGAACAGCAACGACCTGACCCGCCAGTTTTATGCACACCCGCTGATTGCGGATCTTTATCAACAGCCAGGCACTCCTGGAAAAAAGACCCGCCTTCCCTCCTATATCCCGTCCAATAAATTCGGCGCGGCCATCTTTTCGTTGGTTGTCCAGGCCGGCACGGACAATTCCCCGGTCTGGAAAATGACGGATGAGATTAATAAAAGCCTGGCTTCCATCGAAAGCCCCGAACAACAGAAACTTGCCAAAGCCGATTGGAGTGCCATTCTGGAAACTGCCATAAATCTGTCTGCCTCGGGTCTCGGTGCGACTGCGTTGGACAGCCTCAAGCTCCAGGTACAGGTTTATGGGGAGAAATACCCGGAGGTCAAGCCCAGCCTGGTTACACTTGTACCGCTATTGGATGCGTATTATGGGCAATTCATCCAGGAACAGCGTACCGCAGTTGCATCCGGTGCCGATACCGGCCTGACCATGCGCCAGTTCCGTCTCGGTTTACTGGCATTACAAAAAATAAATCCACGCCTGGCCGGGTCGGTCTCTGCTATCATCAGACAGGCCGACAGCTCCGTCTTGCGCACAGATCAGATAGTCGCCACCACACGCCTCAACCTGGAGAGCTGGTTTAACGATGCGATGGACCGGCTTTCCGGTACCTACAAACGCAATGCCCAGATAACTGCATTCATTATTGGTGTTATTCTGGCCCTGCTATTAAACGTGGACTCGATTAACGTGGCCACCAGCCTGTGGCGCGAACCAACCCTGCGCCAGGCCATTATTGCCCAGGCCCAGAACTATACTCCTCCCGCCGCTACCAAGGGCACCACCACGACCACCCCGCTGCAGAACATCCCTGCCCTGGAAACACAATTGCAGGCGTTGAATATCCCCTTCGGCTGGACCTTCGCCGCGTTCAATACCGGCGGCCGCACATGCAGCCTCCTGCCGGTACAGGCCGGTCAGGTCTGGGGAATCCCCAGCCAGGATAGCTCGGCCAGGCCAGTCTGCTTGCGCTTCAGCAACCTGCCGCCTGACCTCATCGCTTGGCTGGTAAAAATATTGGGGCTGCTGATGACCGGCGCGGCTGCCGCCCAGGGTGCGCCTTTCTGGTTTGATATCCTGGGTAAGTTGGTCAATGTGCGCGGCACCGGCGCCAACCCATCCGAGCAACAACCCGTCGGATAGACTGCACCAATTTGATATTACAGGGCTGCCGAATGGCAGCCCTTTTTAATTATCGCCCCTTTATTGGCGGTAAGAAACTTGGCCCACCTGTGCCTGTGGCATCGCACGAGTAAATGGGGAAAAAGACCCTGTGTTTTTTATTTTCCCCTTTGTCGCCTTTGTTTACGCCTGTCCCATGGTGCTCTCTCGCGCGATTGTGTTTGGAAGGTTTTTCCTGATCTTATTGGTTCTGATTTCAAGCCACCATCCGTTATAATTCCCCCATCTTATCGAAAGGAATATGGTATTTGTCATGACCAGCAAAGTTTATTTCGGTACCGCACGCCAATCTCTCCTGGAAGCCAGGGAGACCTTACCGGCCAAGCTTGATTTGATTCTGGAGCAGTTGCACCTGCGCGATCGGGTGAAAGACGAGCGCGTGGTTATTAAAATGCACACCGCCAACAACATCGGCTACTCAACCATCCATCCGGTCTTTGTGCGAAAGGTTGTCCAGGCCATCAAGGATGGCGGCGGCAAGCCTTTCGTTGCCGATGTACCCTGGGATACCGCCGGCGCGGAAACACGCGGCTATTCCGCCGAATCCCTCGGCTGCCCGGTTTATCCCGCAGCCGGGCCGGACGAGAAATATTTTTATGAACACGAGCATCCCTACAAGAACATCCGCAGCTGGAAAGTGGCCGGCATGATCGAGGATGCCACCTTCCTGGTCAACTTTGCCCACGTAAAAGGCCATCCCAGCAATGGTTTTGGCGCTGCCATCAAGAACCTGGCGCTGGGTTGCATGACCGGCGCGACGCGCAGCCAGATGCACGATTCCATGCACTTCGATCCATACTGGTTCCCCGAAAATTGCCCGGATCCGGCTGCCGTTATCCCGCTGATTGCCGCATCCTGCCCCTTCCAGGCCATCGTCGAAGACAAAAAGGTTCCCGGCGTCATGCACTTGCACTTCGAACAATGCAACCAGTGCGGGCGCTGCCTGAAAGTTGCGCCTGCCGGTAGCCTGAAAGTCGACCAGGCCAACTTCCACTCATTTATGGAAGCGTGCGCCATTTCCGTCAGCCAGACCATGTCCACCTTCCAGCCCGGTAAAGCCGTTCACCTCAACCTGGCCACGCAAATGACCCCCGTTTGTGACTGCTTCGGTTTTACCGGCATGTCCGTCCTGCCGGATGTCGGTATCTTCGGCTCGGATGACATTGTCGCCGTGGAACAGGCCATGCTCGACGCGGTCGGTCAAACCAAGCTGATCGAAGAGAATATCCCGCTGGCGATGGAAGTCCATTTCCGGGAAGGTCACCCCTTCCGGCAGTTGCACGGTCCACTCAAGGATCCTTACAAGACCACCGAGTTTGCCGAGAAATACGGTCTCGGCAGCCGCGCCTACGAACTGGTGGATATCTTCCCCCTGGTAAAGTTCGAACGCGCTGCCCTCCCCTACACCCCTGCAAACTAAAATCACTTTTTACCTCTCCAAAAGTTCTGGAGGAGTTCGCATTTTGAATGTGGTCAGCTTCGCCGACCACATTCAAAATGCGGTTCTTTCATAATCTTCGGATGGATACAATTTATTAAGACTTCCCTGGCAGGCTTTGCCAGGAAAGTGAATTTTTAATCCAACCACTGCCGCCATGGTGCTGAACACTTCAGGCTGCTTTTTCCGCCTGCGTCTGCCTGCTTGGGCGCCTCCCGCCGGACCTCTTTGTGGAGGCCTTGCCAACCGCCAGATCGGGTTCGGGTTCCACCGGAACGAATCCCAACTGGTGTGCCTTGGCAATCGCGGCTGCCCGCGTCCGAACCCCCAGGCGGAAATAGGTGCCGGATAGCAGGTTCCTTAATGTGGAACCGGTAACACCTAACTTATGCGCCAGCACAAATGTATCGTCATCCGGGTGGGAGGCGCACAAGGATAACACCTCCAACTGGCGCGGGGTCAGCAGAGCCTCCAGGCTTTCTGTTTGCGGCTCCCAGGTGGCTCCCTCACTAAAATAAATCCCGCCATTGGCTACGGCCCGCACGATTTTATCCAGTTGCTGGATGAAGGACTGGTCATCTTTGAAAATGTACCCGCTGACGCCCACATTTACCAGAGCCTCGATCAGGGCCCGTTGGGTGAACATGGAAATCACCAGGATATTCAATCCCGGGTATTCCTTCAATAAGCTGGGAATGACATGCAAAACCGGATAGGGGTTGTGGTCCTCCGCAGAGTTGGGGACACTGACATCCAGCAGCAACACATCCATCGGATTGTTTGCAACCATCGGCTCAAGGTCTTCCCCAAAGATCGCCGTACAAACAATCTGGATATCCGGGTCCATCGACAGGCGATACCGAAAACCATCGATGATGCTGGGGTGGTCATCTAAAATAGCTACGCGGATTTTAGATACCATAGCTTTCCCTCTTTGCTATATTTATCGCATACATATCTCGTATAAATTCTCTTCATAAAATAAAATGGTGGAAACCGGGCCGCGGGCGGTCAGCCCACCTCGCCGATTATCCCACCTGCCTGTCCCTTTTGGGGATACCCCACAAGGAAGGATAACCATAAGGCTGCCGAACCGCCCGCATCACGCATCCACCCCCCAGTCCCCTATTTCTGCCGACCCGCTTGTATCCCCCTTCCTCCCCCTTCCGGCGGATCTGCCCGCATCCCCCTGCTTATTGCTAATACTGAGCATATTTTAGTTGCGAAAGAACACTTTTTTAGACTGTCCATACAAATGCCTATTGGTTCCTTTCCAAATAAAATTGGTTGCCCAGGGTTTGTTAATTCCATGCGCAAAGATTACAGCGCAATGCTTGCAAGAAAAAAAACCCTGATCCGCTAATCCTCACAAATTGCTTTGCTCCGGCGGTATCAACCCGCTTGCGTTGTAATACTATGCCACTTGCGAGCCAGGGCGCGGCCAGGGTACGGTTGCCACCAGCCTGGTGCCTCGCCCCTTGGAGGAATGGGTCACCAGCTCGCCATCCAGCAGCTTCAAGCGTTCCCGGATGCCAAGCAGTCCCATCCCACCGGTTGGATTGAGGTCCTCCATCCCGCGTCCGTTGTCAGAAACCGAAAGGGAGATTTCTCCCTTTTTATATTGCAGCCTGATCTCCACCTGGGTGGCCTGGGCGTGTTTTAAAACATTTGTCAGGGCTTCCTGCACAAACCGGTATAAGCTGATGCTGATTTCATCCGGTAAGCCGGGAATATCCTGCCCATGGTAGATGATCGGTACTTGCGTGCGTTTGGCTTGTTCCCGGCAATATTCTTGCAGGCTCAAGTCGATACCGCCAATATCCAGTACCGGCGGTCGCAGGCTGTGGGACAGCGAGCGAATGTGCTGCATGGTCTGGTCGATCACCTTCAAGGAATCTGCCAATCGTGTTCGGGAAAAGGTCTCCGTTTCAGGCAGCTCGCCCTGGATTGCCGTAAGACTGTATTGCAGGGTGATCAGCGCCTGGCCGGCATCATCGTGCAATTCACGTGAGATGGTCCGCCTTTCCTCTTCCTGGGCCTTAACGGTCTGGGCGGTCAGTAAACGCATTTTTTCCTGGCTGTCCAACAATGCCGCAGTCCGTTCCGCCACACGTTCCTCAAGGAAATCCCGCGCTTGCCGCAATTCTTCTTCAGACCGTTTCCGATCGGTAATATCGCGTGAAACCCCCAGTATGGAAGTAACCTGGCCTGAATCGTTTTTGAGTGGCACCAGCCAGGTGCTTAACCAGAACTTTTGCTCCAGGAAAATATTGGCGCTCTCGACGGCAATTGCCTTCCCTGTCTGGAATACTTCCTGAATGGCATCCCCCTGGTGCTGGCTTGTCTCGGCAGGGAAGTACAATTTACGCAGTTTTCCCGCCAGCTTCTGCGCCGGCTGTCCAAGGAATTGCGCTCCGAAGGAATTCACATATTCTATACGATCATCCCGGTTGATGATAAAGATCATGTCATGCGCAGCTTCCGCCAGCGTCCGGTATTGCTCCTCGCTTGCGCGCAAAGCCTCCGTCATGCGTCTTTTCTCGGTAATATCGCGTATGAAAGCCGCCACCCGCACCACTCTACCTGACTCATCCTGGACCGGATACAAGCTGTTCTCGAACCAGATGCCATCCCGTGAATCCTCGAAAACCACCGGTTTTCCCGAACTGACCACCCGGTTATAATGCACCTTCCTTGCCTTGGCCACATCTCCAGACATCATCCCATGAACAACGGTGCCTACCACAATTTCTGGCTTTACCCTCATTTGTTGAACGAATTTATCGTTAGTACTGATGATCACGCCATTCGCATCCGCCAGGAATACCATTGCGTCCGAAGCATTTAATATCGAGCGCTGGGTCCGCTCGCTTTCCTGCAGCTCCGCTTCCGCCCGCTTGATTTCGGTAACATCGATGGCGGTTGTCATCATGGCCGGCCGTTCCTCGAGCAGGATCGGCACCGTTCTGGCCTCGATCCAGCGGGTTTCGCCATTCTTATGGATGATCCGCATGGAATAGCGTTCTGGAGTTTGGGGAACTTCCCCACGCCCCTGCAACTGCTCCAGGAAGGTGCGCCGGTCATCCGGGTGCACGAGCGACACCATTTGCTCTGTCGTCAGGGAATTCAATTCAGCCTGGCTATAGCCAAGCGATTCCGTCACAGCCTGGTTGGTATATACCACCCGCAAGTTCTGGAACACGATCACACCTTGCATGGAATTTTCCAGCAATTCCCGGTAGCGTGCTTCGCTGTCGCGCAGGGTCTGTTCGATGATCTTTCGTACGCTGATATCCCGGATCAACGCCCACATCCCGGCCGGCTTGCCGCTCTCGCCCCGGATGAGCGCCACCCGCAATTCCACCGGGAAAATCGTCCCATCTTTCCGAATGTATTCCTTCTCGTAAATATCGGAATAACCTCTCCTGATCACCTGGTTTTCGGTAATCTCGGCCTCATAGGCATGCCATTTCTCCGGTGTCAGGTCATAGTAGGTCAGGTTGTGCAGCTCATCCACGTCATAACCCACCATCTTTTGATAAGCCTGGTTAAAATGCAATATCGTCCCATCCATTTTCACAGCCACATACGCATCCGTCATGCCATCGTACAGGCTGCGGTATCTCTCCTCGGAAATACGCAGGGTTTCCTGAGCTTTTTTGCGTTCACTGATATCCCGGACGATCGCCCACATTTTGAATGGTTTGCCCGTATTGTCACGCATGAGCGCGGAGCGCAACTCCACCGGGAAGACGGTGCCATCTTTGCGGATGTATTCTTTTTCGTAAATTTCAGAATAGCCGCGCGTCCATATCTGGCTTTCAGTGATCGCGGTCTCGAAGGCATGCCATCGTTCTGGCGTTAGATCCATATAGGTGAGGTTGCGTAGTTCTTCCGGTTCGTAACCAAGCATGGCTTGATAGGATTGGTTGAACAGTTCTATTTTGCCGTTTAAATCGACTTGTACATATGGGTCCATCATGCTTTCGTACAGGCTGTGGTAGCGCGCCTCGGAAAGCCGCAGGGTTTCCTCGGTTTTTTTGCGGTCGGTAATATCTGACCATGATCCCACAAAGTAGAGCGGGGTGCCCTGCGCATCCCTTACTCGCATTCTCTCCCCACTCAACCAGCAATATATCCCATCTTTTTTCAAAAAACGATATTCGAAGACTATTCTGTCCTGATTGTCCGGCTGGTCCACCTGGGCGATCACCCGCTCCTTGTCATCCGGATGGACATGGTTACGCCAGAAATTCCTATCCGCCAGAAATTCAGAGGCGCCGTATCCCACCATGCTGGCAACGTTTTCACTCATATACGTGACCACATGGTCCGTAACCTGGAAGCTATATATCACTACCGGGCCATGGCGGACCAACTCCTCCAACCGGGAAGCCGCCTGTTGTAGTTGCACCGTTGTTTCCACAACTTTCACCGCCAGCGCATCTTTGCTTTCACGCAGGATCCGCTCGGCTTCTTTGCGGACCGTGATATCACGACCCACCCCGATGACCACCTGCGGCCGGTTAGACTCATCCCGGAGTAAGGTTGCGCTGTATTCGGAAAAAAATGTGCTGCCGTCTTTCCTGACCGCCGGAATGTCAAAATCTTTCAGCCCGCCGGTTACCAGAATGCTCTGAAAGGCCTCCGCCGCACGCGGCCGGTTGTCCGGTGTAACAAACTCAACAATATTCCTGCCAGTCACCTCATCCAGGTTTCCGTATCCAAAAAGGGTCAGCCCCACCTGGTTGGACATAATCACATTCCCGTGCAGGTCAAGCAGTAAAACCAGGTCCGGAGATGTTTCCACCAGGGTACGATAGCGTGCCTCGCTCATCCGTAATGTTGCATTCGTCTGTTCCAGTTCTCTTGCCAGCTTGGTGGCTTTTGCCAGGTTATCTTCCAGGCCAGCCACAACTATGGTCAGGGAATAGATCAGTAGCACCCCCATCAGCACGAAGATAATTCCTGCAATGATCCAGAGCAGTGGATCAGATTGGGGCAAGCCCACCTGCAATTTGAAATTCAGGGTGGTGTTGATCACTCCTAGAATGGAAATGGCGACCGAGTCCAGCGCAAGCGCCACGATTCCGGCTGGCAGGTCCATCAACAGCACCGACATGGCTACAAAAATGATTAAGAACAGGCCAGAGTCCACATTGAAACCGCTGTCCACCAGGTTGATGACCCCAAAAGCAAACAGCATACCCAGCCAGCCGATCGACCGCAGGGTAAAAGGCAGCCGGTGGTCGAACGTGATCAGGATGGTCCAGATATATAGCACGCCATAAATAATGAGGGCGATTTGCGCCCCTTTTTCACGCGCGGTAATCCCGGCCAGAACAAAAAGAATGGTTCCAACCACAAATGAGGCATACAACATTATTCGCAACAGCCGCTCACGCAGTTGGGCCAGGACCATGTTATTCTTTGGTTCACTAAGGAAACGATTAAATCTATTTCTCATCGCTGCCATCCCATAAAATGTGCTTGCAAGAATTGCCGGTTACCATTCAGCTTACCTGCAGATCGGACCGACCCGGGCCTTGTTTAATTATCCGACTTCTTCCTTCGTCCGTTCAATCTCGACCCCTACCAACCGGGAGAACCGCACCGCCCCCGGTTTTTCCACCCGCACCCGTACTTTTTCCACCCGTGCCGTTTCCAGGCACAACTTCGCCAGGTCTGCCGCCAGCGCTTCCACAGTCAACCGCCGCGCAGTTTCGGCATGCGCCCGCACTTTTTTCGCCACCAGGCGGTAATCCACACTGTCCAGCACATTGTCGCTTTGCCCGGCCTGGCGCAGGTCGGCAAAGAGCACGATATTGATCAAAATATCCTGTGGCTGCTCGCGCTCCCGGTCATTCACCCCAATGATACCGCGTGCCACCAGATCCGTAATAATTACCTGATCCATCTTACCTTCCTTTCACATCGTAGTGACGACTTATCATCTCCGTACGGGACAATCGTTCCTGCTTTTTTGCAAAGCGCCAAATTATAGGAATTATAACGTGTTCGGCACTGGTCTGCACAACGAACGAGCCTTTTCCGAAAATGAATCCCGGAGTCCGATGTCTCCCGGCTTCGGATTCCCCAACAAATGGTAGTGGCGGCATTCCGTAGGTCGGATTATCAATCCGACCTACATATCCTCCGTTGATTCTCACAAATTCTCGCTGATCAAATTGGAAAATTTAGTGGTAATTAGCGTGGACCTGTACTACAAATTAGCATTAGCGCATCAGTTACAAGTTAAGCAATCCGAATTTCTGTCAAGATGGTATTCTTTGTACCGAAAAGCACCAAACATCGAGGTTACACCGACTTTTGCCATAAAATCGCCAGTGGCGACGTAAATTTGA
>Ga0182027_10000763_pt1 | contig 54526 bp, 42 predicted proteins | sample 712E1DmetaG_FD_121300 | JGI IMG/M metagenome (GOLD analysis project Ga0182027, IMG submission 121300) | Permafrost microbial communities from Stordalen Mire, Sweden - 712E1D metaG (Illumina Assembly) | ecosystem: Environmental > Terrestrial > Soil > Wetlands > Permafrost | place: Sweden...
CTATGGCGTAGAGGACGGGGTCGTCCACGAATGGCGTGAGGGTATCGGGCGCCTCCTTGTGCGGATAGCGCAGGAGGAAGCCCTCGTTGTAAGGCTGAAGCGAGTAGGTGCGCAGGATGCCGGTCGAGGGTACGAGGGGCGCCACATGGAGGTCGCGGAAGCCTGAGCACTCGTTGAGGGGGATTATGGCGTCGTTGAGGTGCTCGAGGAGGAGGAGTGTGCCCGGCTGATCCGAATCCTTGAAGTATTCGACGGCGTCCGCCCAGGAGCGCCATTCGATGCAGATGCCTATGTCGCGCTCCACGAGGGAGGTCATGCAAGCGTCGAGGGCGGCGACTTCGGCCGGGCTTACGACCGCGTCGTCGTCAAAGTAATGAAAGAAGCCCGTCCCCATGGCCATGCCCGCCATAAGGCGCCGCTTGGGATGCAGCTGCTTGGCCGCTATAGCGAGGAGGAAGCAGAGGGAACGGCGATAGGTTGTGGCGCCCTGCATCGTATCGAGGGTGATGGGCAGAATCGTGCAATCGGTCAGGAGCTGCGCGTCGAGACTCTTTAGCTCGTTGTTGACGAGAACGGCCGCTAGGGGCCACTCGAGGCTTCCCATCTTGCCGATGACGTCCTGGGCCTTTACTCCTGCGGGAAAGGCTACTCGCTCTCCCGATGCATAGCTGACCGTCACCTGTCTCATGCCTTAGCTCCTTTTCGGTCTATCTTGCTTTTAGAAAGCATATTCAGTTTTGTGTCACTGTCGATATTAAATCGGTTTAGTAATTCGGTTTAACTTTTCATTGACCCGAAATACTGAAGGCATATAGACTGAAGAGCGAGGCATAGCATGCGTCCAACGATTAAGGATATAGCCGAGCGGGCTGGAGTATCGAAAACGACAGTCTCTTTCGCCCTCAACGATCCGGGAAGGATCTCCAAGGAAACCTACAAGCGCGTGATGGACATCGTCACGGAGCTCGACTATGTCCCTAACCCCGTCGCTCGTACTCTCACGACCAAGCGCCTTGGCGCCCTCGGCCTGTTGTTGCCCCAACCCATTACCGAGGCTCTCCGCAATCCCTATGTAGTCGAGATAATCCGCGGTATCGGCGAGCTCTGCGCCGAGAGGGAGCTGTCGCTCACGATGCTGCCACCGATGAGAGGAAGGGTCATCGAGGCGGCGCGCCGCGCTTTCGTCGATGGTCTCATCACTATCGGCGTCGGTCCCGATCACGAAGTCGTCGAGCTTCTCAATAAAAGGCATATTCCCTTCGTCACGATAGACGGCGTCGATACCGAGGCGACGGTCAACGTCGGCATCGACGACGAGGCCGCCGCGTATAGTCTCATGCGCCACGTTCTGGGCCTGGGGCACAGGCGCATCGCCGTGCTCACCCTGATGCCCGACACCATCAAGCTGCCCGAGGAGCGTTATTCCCTGGTACGCGACCGCCGCATCGCCGGCTTCGAGCGGGCCCTCGCCGAAGGGGGGCTTAGCCTCGCTTCTCCGGGGATCCTCGTGGTGTCTGCGGAGAGCTCGATCGAAGGCGGGGACAAGGCCGTCTCGGCCATCCTCGCGCGGTCGGGGATTATCGTCCCGACTGCCATCGTCGCTATGGCCGACGCCGTGGCCCTGGGCGCTTACGAGGCCTGCCGCCGCTCCGCTCTTTCCATTCCCGACGACATGAGCATAGCCGGCTTCGACGACATACCCATGGCCGCCAGCGCCATGCCTCCTCTCACGACCCTGCGCCAGCCCGGCCGCGAGAAGGGGGTGGCCGCGGCCGCCCTCGTCGACCTCCTCCTCGACGGCGGCGATGCTTTGCGGCGCGATGCCCTGCATCGCCGCCTCGAGACTACGCTCGTGATCAGGGCATCCACCGCCGCGCCGCGGGCCGACCGCCCCTAGGCGTATCGCGCGAGAATGGCAGCTCCCATGCGATTCGCGCAAGACGCCGAGCGCTTCATGAGGCTAGGCGGGGATAGACTGGTCTCCCTCGCTGGCCTCCTCGCCGCCCGCTCGCTGCGTTATTCCATCGTCAAGACGGGGGAGGCGCGGCACATTCTCCTGCGCCTGGGCAAGGCGAAGCCTCGCCTCGCCTTCGTGGCCCATTACGACAGGGTGGCCGGGAGCCCAGGCGCCCTGGATAACTCCTGCGCCTGCCTCCAGCTTGTCGAATTCGCGGCGCGTAAAACCGCCTCTTCGCGGGAGCTTCCCTGCCTAATCGCCTTCACCGACGCGGAGGAGGCGCCGGGCTCGGGCGATGCCTCTACACAAGGCGCTTACGCCTTGGCGCGCAAGCTAAAGGCCGCGGCCGGCGACGGCGAGGCCCTCGCCGCGATAGTCCTCGACGTGACGGGGAGGGGAGGGCGCCTTCTCTTATCGACTTCGCCCGCCGCCCTTCTCGCGCGGACCGGCCTTTCTCTTTCCAGCGCGGCCACTGGACACAGCTCCCTCGTCGGCCTCGCGAAGAGGGCGGCGGCGGCGGCGGGAATAGGATCGCCCCTGGAAGCTGCCCTACCTTGGTCGGACGATCTCGGCCTCACTTTAGGCGGCTTGCCCGCCCTCGCCCTGAGCCTCCTGCCCGAGGAAGAGGCCCTCATGCTCGCCGCGGGCAAGAGGCCGCCGCTCTGGGATATCCTCCATACCGAGGCGGATTCCCCCGGCCTCGCCGAGGAAGGCGCCTTCGCCCTCATGTCGGCCTTCCTCGACGCCCTCGTCTCCGAGCTTGCGCTAGGGTCCGAGGCTTCCCTATACTAACGGCCATTTCCGCGCGACAAGGAGAATAGCCATGTCCGACGCATCCGCCGTCCCCCTCAGGTCCGAGATCCCCGAGTCCGACCGCTGGAATCTCTCGAGCCTCTTTAAGGACGAGAGCGCCTGGGAGGCGGGCCTCCTCGCCTTCGACGCGATGTCGTCCAAGATACCCGAGCTCAAGGGGAGCCTCGCCTCGTCCTCGGAGGGCTTTGCCGGCGCCCTGGCCTTCTACCGGGACTTCGGCCTCCTCGACGAGAGGCTCGCCTACTACGCGAGCCTGAGGCAGAACGAAGACGAGGGCGACGACGCCTCGCGCGGCCGCTTCGCCCGCTACATGGCCGCCTCGACGAGGGCTCAAGGCGCCTGGGCATGGTTCGTCCCCGAGATCCAGGCGCTGTCCGATCCCTTCGTGGCTTCCTGCCTCGCGCAGCCGCGCTTTGCCGAGTTTGCCGTCTACCTCCGCAAGCTCCTGCGCTGGAAGCCCCATGTCCTCTCCGAAAAAGAGGAGCGCCTCCTCGCGCTTCAGGCTGAATCGGCGGGAGTCGCGCAGGACGCCTTCTCGGTCCTCACCAACGTCGATCTCGACTTCGGCACGATGGAAACGCCGGAAGGCCCGAGGCCCCTGACCCAATCGAGCTACCAGGCCTTCCTGCGCAGCCCCGACCGCGGCCTGCGCAGGCGAGCGTATTCCCAGCTCTACGGCGTCTACGAGGCGCACAAAAACACTCTGGGCGCGCTCTATTCGGGCTCGGTCAAGCAGGATAAGTACCGTGCCTCCGTTCGCGGTTTCCCTTCGGCGCGCGCCGCCGCCCTCTTTCCCGACGACGTGCAGGAGAGCGTCTACGACAATCTCGTCGCCACCATGACGGAGAACCTAAGCGTCCTCCACGAGTACTACGAGCTGCGAAAGACGGCTCTCAAGCTGGACGAGCTGCGCCACTACGACGTCTACGTGCCCCTCGCCCCCGAGGCTAAGGCGCGCCATAGCTACGCCGAGGCCGTGGATCTCGTCTGCGCCGCCCTCGCCCCGCTCGGGGAGGAGTACGTAGCGACCCTGCGCGCGGGGATTGGGGGTCGATGGGTCGATCGCTACGAGAACAAGGGCAAGCGTTCGGGAGCTTTCTCGGCCGGGTCCTTTTCGGGCGAGCCTTACATCCTCCTCAACTACAAGGACGAGGTCCTGCACGATGTCTTCACCCTCGCGCACGAGGCCGGGCATTCCATGCATTCCTGGTATTCCGCCCGCTCCAATCCTTTCTTGTCCTACGGCTATACGATCTTCGAGGCCGAGGTCGCGAGCACATTCAACGAGCAGCTTCTTTTCCGCCACCTCTACGACAGGGCGGATGGAGTCGAGGCCAAGACCTCGCTCGTGAGCGCCAAGTTGGACGATCTCGTCGGCACCCTCTTCAGGCAGACCATGTTCGGCGAATTCGAGAGGCGCAGCCACGAGATGGCCGAGGCCGACGAGCCCCTCACCGTCGATGCGCTCCGCTCCGAGTATCGCAAGCTCCTGGAAAAATATTTCGGTCCGTCAATTAGGCTCGAGGCCGTGAGCGACCTCGAATGCCTGCGCATCCCCCATTTCTACAACGCCTTCTACGTCTACAAGTACTCGACGGGCATCTCGGCCAGCATCGCCTTGTCGGAGCGGGTCCTCGGCGGGGGGAAGCGCGAGCGCGAGGAATACTTCGCCTTCCTGCGCTCGGGCGGTTCGCGCTTCCCCATCGAATCCCTCAAGGCGGCAGGCGTCGATATGTCGGCGCCAGAGAGCGTGCGCGCCGCCTGCCGCGATTTCGCGCGTTGGCTGGCCGAGCTCAAACGGCTGCTTAAGGGGTAATAACAGGCGCCATAATCGCGCTCGATGTATAGGAAAAACACTATTTGACAGGCCCGAAAAAATAGTTAAGTATGAGTTACACTAGAGAGATATGGAGGAAATGATGAAAACCATTCCCGCGATTCTTCTTCTGGCGATTTTAGGCGCCCTTGCCGGCTGCGCTCCGTCCCTGGGGCCCGCAGTCGGCGCGACGCCATCCCTCGGGCCGGTGCCGACCGACGAAGCCGCGGCCCAGGCGCAGGCGCAGACCGATTTCGCCTGGGTGATGGAGCTCTGGGGGAGCGCGGATGCCGTCGCTCGCGCCCAAGCTTTCGACGCGAAGTACGGCACCCAGCTCGCGGCCGAGGCGCAGGCGGTAGTACCCGCTCCCAAGCCCCGTCTGAGCGGCGGCGGCAGCAACTATCCTACTTTGACCTTGCCCTTCTCGGTCAACGGCGCGGTCTACCTCGCCGGCGGCGGCGATAGTCTCGTGTCGAGCGTCATCGGTTGGGCCGCCCCCAAGAACCTGGCGGGCGCCTACGTCCATGGCGCGGCCCTCGAACTAAGCAAGTTCGATCCCGCCAACCTCGCGGCGCCCGCTTTGCAGACCGCCGTGACGAAGGGCGCGGGATACGAGTCCGCCAACGATTGGCAGAGCAATGTCAATGTCTGCGTGCTCAACCCGAATTTCACCGTGGATAGCGCCAAGCTCAACGCCGCCCAGGCTCAGGAGGACTATTACTGCAACCTGCCCTCCGGGCAGCAGGCCTATGGCTTCTTCAAGGGCTACGTGGATATCTTCGACGTCGTCGCCAAGGACGATACTTACTGGTGGTACTGCACGAAGGTGGTTTGGGACATGTGGCATCGCTACGGCATCGACCTCGATACCAACGATCCCCGCGTGGACTTTACCTCATCCGGCCTTTATGGGCTGGCGAAGGCTTACTACTCGGCCATCTACTTCTGGAGCTCCTCGAAGGCTAACGCCGCTCTCGCAAGCTATATCAACGATACGAAGTCCAAGATCGTAATGGCAGAAGAGATAATGCTCTCGCCCTATCTCAACAAGGTATACGAGGTTATCCGCAAGTGACGAAGGTCGGGCCCCTCGCGCGCGGTCATCGCGCAAGGGGGGCTCTCCGTTCCGCGATCGCGATCGCCGCCTTAGCCGGAGCCCTAGCGCCAGCGTTAGCCGGCATAACCGCATGCGCGAATTCTCGAGCCGCGTCTTCAGGCGAGGCCTTCATTTTTCCGTTCGGCGATTCTCTCTGGAAATTCACCGGCGCGGCGGGAGCTCCGGTGCGCCTTGCTAGGCAGCAGGGAGCCTCCTTCGCCCGTTGCTGGGACGGCTCGAGCGAAAAGGGCGGCGCCCTTTTCGCCGCCGATACCAGGGGCGGCCGCATGCTCAGCCTTAAGGCCGACGAAGCGCCCCGGCTCCTCTATTCGGGGGCGTGGAGCTGGGCGGGAGCCGGCGCGGGGATGGCGGCCGCCGCGAGCCGCGAGTACCGCGAAGGCTTCGAATTCCGCGTGATCTCCCGGGCCTCAGCGCCTAGCGGAGGCCCGGGAGATCACGCGCCTAGCGGAGAAATTCAAGGCGGCATCCGTCTCGATTGCTTTGTATCCGACGCCCTCTTTTTGCCCGGGAAAGTAGTAGTGGCCGGCGCTAAGGGAGATGGTTCCTCTTTTTCCGTCTGGGAGCTCAAGCCCGTTACAAGCTCAGACATTGGCCCATTGATCAGCCTTCCTCGCAATGGCGGTTTTCTAAGGCTTGCGGGCAACGCGGACGGAGAGCTTTACTGCTTCGTGTCCGCGTCTTCGAGCGATACCGCGGGTCCCTTGAGCATCTGGCGGCTTCCATCATCGGTTTCGGCGTCAGGCGCCGCGGCGAGGCCGATCGAGCCGCGCTTCTCCTCCGCCGGCGCCCGAGCCTGGTTCGGCTCGGGCTGGCTCGACGGAATGGGTCGGCTCGCGATGCCCCTGTCGCTCGGCGGGGATAAGTACGCCCTCTCGCTGATCGACCCGGGGACGGGGACCGAGAAAGCGCGGTTGGCCCTGCCCGCCCCTGTGTATCAGCGGCTAGGGTCGGCAAAAGGCATCGACTACGCCATGCTCTACGACCACGCGAAAGAGCCGGGCCGTTTCCGTTTTGCGGCTATCGACACGGCTAAGAGCGGCATCGCAGTTTACGACATGCCTTAAAATCGCCTAGATGCAGGACTTCTCGGCCGTCTTTTTTCGCAACTGGCTGGCGAATTGTCCTTGACAGTCTATTAATATATGTTACTATGCGTAGTAACCAACTTTAGGAGGCTCCGATGAGCGACGACACAAAAGTATTCCTCTCCGAAAAGGAAATGCCCCAGAAATGGTGCAATATCCTGCCCTTCCTACCCGAGCCGATAAAGCCATACTTAAGCCCGCAAACGATGAAGCCGGCCACGCCCCAGGAGCTCAGCGTCCTCTTCCCGATGGAGCTAATCAAGCAGGAGTTCTCGAGCGAGGAATATATCGAGATCCCCGACGCCGTCCGCGATCTCTATCGCATCTACCGGCCCACGCCCCTCGTGCGGGCGAGGCGCCTCGAGAAAGCCCTTGGGACTACCGCGCGAATCTACTACAAGAACGAGAGCGTCTCGCCGGCAGGCAGCCACAAGGCGAATACCGCTATCGCGCAGGCCTACTACAACAAGGCGGAAGGCGTAAAGCGGCTAGTGACGGAGACGGGAGCGGGTCAGTGGGGCTCCGCCCTCGCCCTCGCCGGCACCCTCTTGGGCGACATGGAGATCAAGGTTTACATGGTGCGGGTTTCCTATAATCAAAAGCCCTATCGCGCCATTCTCATGAAGACATGGGGAGCGACAGTCGTTCCCTCGCCGAGCGACCAGACCAATACCGGCCGCGGCCTACTCAAGGAAGATCCCAAGCACCCGGGGTCCTTGGGCATCGCGATCAGCGAGGCGGTGGAGGAAGTGGCGACCCGCAAGGAACGCGACAGCCACTATGCTCTCGGCTCCGTGCTAAACCATGTCCTGCTTCACCAGACGGTGATCGGCGAGGAAGCGCTCAAGCAGTTCGCGCTCCTGAACGAGAAGCCCGACGTCCTCATCGCCTGCGTCGGGGGCGGCAGCAACTTCGGAGGTTTCGTGATCCCCTTCGCCAAGGAGAAGATCCAAGGCAAACGCGACTGCAGGATCGTGGCGGTCGAGCCGGCGGCCTGTCCCACACTTACCAAGGGCATCTTCGCCTTCGATTACGGCGACGAGGCGAAGTTCGGCCCCATCGCCGAGATGTACACCCTCGGCCACGACTTTATCCCCTCCGGCATCCACGCCGGCGGCCTGCGCTATCACGGCGACTCCCCCATAGTCAGCATGCTCAAGAAGACCAACGTCATCGAGGCCATCGCCTACAATCAGCTCGAGGTCTTCGAGGCCGCCCAGCTCTTCGCGAGAACCGAAGGCATCGTCGTCGCGCCCGAGACGGCCCACGCCGTGAAGAGCGCCATCGACGAGGCCCTGAAGGCGAAGGCGAACAAGGAAGCGAAGGTCATTTGCTTCAACCTGAGCGGGCACGGGAATTTCGACATGGCCGCCTACGACGATTTCCTCTCCGGCAAGCTGGAGAACCATGTCCATCCCGAGGAGAAGATCAAGGAGGCGCTGAAGAAGCTGCCCAAGGTGTAGGCGGAAAACGCGACGATGCCTGCGAAGGCGCTCCGGCCACTTCGCAGGCATCGCGCTCGAGTTGACAGCGAGCTAGTCCCGCGATACTGTGCATTTCACCACGCCTGCGTTCGGCCGATAGCGCGCCGACTACGGCGATGCCGCTGCCGAACGAGGTCGCCATGCAAAAAAAATCCTACCTCCCCATACTCCTCGTCCAAACACTTTTTGTCTGCGCGGCTGCCTTGGCGCAAACGCCTTCGCTCGCGAGGACGAGTTTCCGGCCCGGCGATCCGGCTTTCACGCTGCTCACCATGAGCGAAGCCGGCCGGGTGAGCGTCCGCGCCCTGTCCTCGAGCGGCGTGGCCATTAGCCTGCACGACAGGATGGAGGGCGAGCTCGCCCGAAGCGGCTCCGAGGGGCAGCAAGACGGCCGCATCGATATTACCCTGGACAAGGGCGAGTACAAGGTCCGCGTCGAGGGCAAGGAAACCGTGGAAAATGAGAGCTCCATCTCAGCCAAGGCCTTTCTCGAGCTAAACGGCGACAAGAGCTCGGCTTGGCCGATTCTATTACCCGGCGCGGTACTCGAGGCGAAGCTTCTCGACCTTCAATCCGCCTCGTATTGGGTCGAGCTCCGGGAGGACGGGCCGATAGAGGTCGAGGCCCTCGGCCGCGACCTCGCGGCCCTCGAGATATGGCGAGACGGACAGTACCTCGTGGAGAGCTACGCCCCCCGCGAAGAGCGGTCGATCGAGCGGGGGAGGCCGATGGGGTGGATATGCGCCTCGCGGCAGGCGCAGGCTGGGCGCTATCTCGTGCGTGTCTACGGCGGCGCTTCGAGGGTATGGTCGAACGAGGCCCCCAAGCACCCCCTGCTTCTCCGCGCGGGCTTTATCCCCCTACCTATCGGCGGCAGGCTGAGCCTGGCTATCTCGCCCTTCGGCAGGGACTTCGTGCTGGCCGAGGGCGTCGATCGCGCGGTGATGACGCGCGTGGCGAAGGGCGAGGGGGCCCTCGCCGCCCAAGCCTACGCGCCGGGTTCGGACCGACTCTCCGCGAGCGGCCGCGCAGTACTCACGAAGGCCTCCGCGACGCTCAGTTGCGTCGTCCGCGTCCCCTCCGACGGCCCGGCCCTAATTGCCCTCGAGGGCGCGCCCGGCGACGCGGTCTATCTCGATGCGAACGCGAGCAGGGAGGAGAGCTTGTTTACGGCCCAGGAGCTTAAGCAGGGCGGCCTCCTAACCGTTTCCTCGCCCCGTAGCTCGGCTCCGCAGCTCGAGGCAAGCGGCATCGCATACCGGCTCGCGAAGAGCGCGAGCGGCGATAGGGCTGTGTTGGCGAAGGATTTCTGCGTCCCGCTTTCCAGCTCGGCCTCGATCAGGAGGCGATGCAACCTCGGCTCTGGAGGTGAACTCTCGATGTATGTCCGCGTCGAGGATGCCGGAAGCTATCGGATAGCGGAGAAGGCGGGAACGGGGCAGGGCTCCGCAGCATATAGGATGGAGCTTTTGGACGCGGGCCTCCGCGCCGCCGGTCGTTCCCAGCCCGCGACCGCCGCTAAGTCGGCGCTCGAGCTGACGCAGGGCTATTACCGATTCAGCCTGTCGGCCACCAGTTTAGGCGTCCTGGATTTCTTCGTCTACAAATACAGCTTCGCTCGCAATGTCAAAGCTGAGCTCGACAAGGATCCGCCCCTCGTCAGGGCCTCTTATTCCTGGGCCTTCGACCCCGATCCGGCGGCCACCGATCTGCGCGTCATCCTCGCGCTGGGACCCTCCGCCGGCGCGGGCATCGACTTCAGCCCCTTCCCCCTGGAGCTGGAACGCGGCATCGGCATCGAGCTCGGGCCAAAGGAAGAGCTAAGCCTGCCCTTCGCCTCTGCGACGCCCGCTCGGATTCGCGCTCTCGCGGGCGGGGGGACGGCCATCGCCGTAGACGGCCAGATCGCGGCCGATGGCGCGGCCCTCGCTCCCGGCAAAAGGAAGCTGAGCCTTCGCAACCCGACGGCGGGAACGGCCGTCCTCTCCTTTACCCTCGAGCCGAGCTACCAGGACTTGGCGCCTCCGGCGATCGCGGCCTTTGGGCAGGGAATGGAAGCTCTCTCGGAGTCCTCGACCGTGTGGCATGATTTCGAAAGGCAAGAATCGACCGTCTACGCTCTGAAGGTCGATGCGCCGGCCGTCTACGCGATCGAGAGCGAAGGCCGTCTCTCCACCTCCATCCTCGTCAGGACGCCTTCGCGCACCAAGCTCTTCGAGGCGACGAAGAACGGCTACGGAAGGAACGCCTCCATAAGGGCCTGGCTCCGGCCAGGGCTATACTACGTCGAAGTCGCGACCGTCGGCGATTCCCGCGGCAGGGCCGCTCTGCGCATGGCGAGCGTGCCGCTTCTCTCACAGACGACTCTCGCTTTGGGAAGCGTCGACAGGAGGACCGTCCCCGCGGATGCCGCGGTTCGCTTCGACATCGATCTAGCCCAGGGAGGCGCAATCGATTTCTATTCGGTCGGTCTATCGCAGGCCTTTCCCATCCGGCTCGAGGACGCAGATGGCTTTATCGTCTATTCCGGATCGGGCAAGGGCGAGCTGAACCTAGCGAAAGGGCGATACTCGCTATACTCGCTGCCGGTCTCCATCGAGACGAACAGGCTCACCTGGATCGCCCAAGTCGCCGCGCCTCCGCCCCAAGCGCCCATAGCTGGAATTCGAAGGCTCGGCATAAACGAGCGCATCGACGCGGTCTGGAATGACGACCCCAAGGGGGATCGCTATTCCTTCTCCCTGCCCGCCGACCTGCCCAAGGTCGAGTTGAGGCTACCCGAAGAATTCTCGGCCGCTCTGTCGGGGCCTGGAGGCGATCGCGAGCTGGCCCCGGCGACCCGCTCCGGCCTCGCGCTGCAGAGGGGAAGCTATGTCCTGACGGTCAGGCCCCGCGACAAGGCGAACCGGCTGCCGTACTCGATCGGCCTCGCGACCGAGGTCCTTGCCCCCGGCATCCCTTTGCGTATACTGGTCCGGGACGGGGAACGAGTGCAGGTGAGCGTTCCGGAGGACGGCTTTTATGAGCTCTGGAGCCTCGGCCAGGTCGACATCGCCGCTCGGCTCGTCAGCGAGGCATCGGGCGAGCCGGTCGCCTCGGCCGACGACAACGGCCCCGACTGGAATATAGATATCGTCCAGCGACTCAAGGCGGGGCTCTACCGGCTCGAACTGCGCTCCATCTCCGGACCCGGCGAGGGGGTGGCGCTCAGCCTGGTTTCGCGCAACGCGAAGGTCCTCCCTCCAGCATCCTCGGCCTTCGAGTCGAAAGTAGCGATCGACGCCTCGGGAGTGCTCCTGCCCTTCGATACCAAGTCGGAAGAAGGCCTGTTCCTTATCTCGTCCGACGCTGGCGCCGCACTGAGCTTCAGGCTCTATCGAGGCGAGGCTCTCCTCGCCGCCGGCGAGGGAAGGATCGCCGTCCCCCTGCGCAAGGCCACGCAATACTCCATCTATACATGGTCGCCCCTCGGCCTTAGCCCGACACTCCGCGTGAAGCGCCTCGACGATTCGCCGCAGTCCCTCTCGAAGCCCTTCTCCCTTCGCGCAGGGAGCGTCGTCAAGCTCCAGAACTCCGCCTATCTATCCGCGAGAGTATCGGAGGGTTCCCTCCTCGTCTCGGCTGGCCTCGAGCTCCCCTGCGTCGATCCGGGTTCTAGCCCCTTCTCGACCTTGCCGGCGGGCGGCTGGGCCTGGGCGCCGAACTCGGCCGCGAAGGTCGAGCCGCTGGCGCTCGCGGAGGGGGAAGGCGCGGTGCTGTCGCTCGCCGCAGCCGATCAAGGCTTCACGACGGTCTCGCCCGACAAGGCCATACTGATCGCCGCGGACACAGGCGGGCAGTTCCGCTGCGGCATTTCGGCCCTAAGCGCGGCCAAGGCGGGGCCGGCTCCCTACGATTGGGACGCTTCCGCCGCCTGGTCCAAGGGCAGCGTCGCGCTTCTTCCGCCCGGAGACTGGAAGGCCAAGGTCTGGGATGGCGAGCGAAGCCCCGGCAAGACCCGACGCATCGGCGTAGGCAGCGACTTCTACGAAATCGAGACTCGCCCGGCCCTCGCCATGGGGAACCGCGAAACCCTGGGACTCCTCCCCGGCAAGGCCGTCGCGCTAGACCTGCCGGATTGCACTCTATCGGTCTTGCTCGGGCAAGGTCTCGTGATCTCCGCCTGGAAGGACGGCAAGGCTCTCGCGACGAGGACGGCTCTGGACGGCAGGGCCAGCGAAGTCTTGAGCGTCCCCGCCTGCCGGCTCCTTCTCGCGAACCGCGGCGCCAAGGAGGCCAGCGTCCGCCTCGCTGTGCTGCCCTCCCGGTCACTGGCCGACGAAGAGCTCTCCGCCGCGAAGCCATACGAGGCGGTCGATGCGACCAGCGGGGTCGTTCGGCTCAATGTCAAGGCGGGGCCGCAGGAGCTGCTCTGCCTCGGCGGCGACTTAAGCGAGGCGCTGCTGGAGACGAGCGACGGCCGATACCTCAGGCTGAGCCACGACCCTAAGGACGGGCTCTTCTCGAGCATGGCCGCTTCCACCGGCTCGATCGTCCTGCGCGGCTCGGGCGGCATCCTGCGCTCTTGGCTCGCCAAGAGCGGCAAGGAAATCGAGGGCCTCGTCGCGCAGGATCTCGGCGCCGCGCGCCGCGAACTAAAGGGCGCGACCCTGCTTTCCGGCAAAGGCGAGGCTTTCCGCTTCGTCATGCAATCGTCGGGCTATGTCGATATTTCCTGCCCAGGGCCCGGCCTCCTCGCTCTATCGGGCGCCATCACGAGGGCGGGCGCGGCGGCGAATCCCGATCCGAAGGTGCGGATCTCCGGCTCGCGGGACGATATGCATCTCTTTGCCTGGCTTCCGGCAGGCGATTACGGCCTTTGGCGAAGGCCCGCCCTCGGCACGGCGGCGGGCGGCATACTGCGCTTGGACCGGATCGAGAGCCGAAAGGCCGACGCGACGAGCCTGGCCGAAAAAGCCTTTATCGCGGCGGGCGAGTACCAGGCCTGGTCCTTCGCCGTCGTCGCGAAGGGACTCGTCGGGGTCGGTGTAAGGGCGGACGCGGACGGGCTCCGGGGTTTCCTCTACGACTCTCGGCAGGGCCTAGTCGCAGCCGGGCCTCTGGTCTTCGCGCAGCTCGACCCGGGCGAATATCTGTTCGTCGTGAAAGGCCTCGATTCGGCCCCGATGGAATATAGCCTGGCATTGGAGGGGGCGGAAGGTTCGCGGCTCGGAGTCCCGCCCGATATCCTCGATACATTCAAGGCACGAGCCGTCGGCGCCAGCTCGGTCGCGGTGCCCTTGCGAGTTCATAAGCTCCCGGTCAGCGGCTCTCTTGGCCAGCCGAGCGTCTCCGCAGAGGGCGACGACGATAGCGCCGACAATGCCGACGGCGGCGAGTGAGGTGAAAACTATGCGCCTAGGTTATGCGATTGCGCTGCTTTCATTCGCCTCGATATTCGCCTTCCGGGCGGAAGCCCAAGCCGGGGCCCAGGGCGCGGGCAAGGCCGCCCAGGAGCGGCTCCTCCCCGAGCGCTTCCTGCGCGAATACGACCCCGTGACGGTCTTCTTCGCGCAGGACCGCGGCCCGCAGGGCGGCGGCCCCGGCGACGACGCGGCCGCGATTCTGTCGATCTCGCCGCCTCAGCCGGGAGAGTATCGCTGGCTCGATTCGAAGACTCTGCAGTTCCTGCCCGCCGAGTCTTGGCCCGCTCTCCGCGGCTACACCTTTCGCACGAGCGCCGGAAGCTACTCGCGCGCCACGCTCATGTCCCCGCCTTCGTCGGTGACTCCCTCGAGCGGCTCCTACAATCTCGAATCCTTCACGGGGCTTACCCTGAGCTTCGCCGAGCCATTACAAGTCGATAGCCTGGCGGATATGTTGAGCCTGGAAGTGAGGCCGCTCCCGGGCCTCGGCTCCCAGGCGCCGGTCATCCTCGCGCGCAGGGACTTCAGCCTCAAGGAGATCGACAGGAGCGATCGCAAGGCCCCGGCGCGCTACGTCCTCGCCCTCGACAATCCCGTCGGCGACGGCAAGGCCGTTACCCTTCGAGTCAAGCTCTCCCTCGACGAGGGCATCCCTGGCTCGGTGGCCGAGTACAACTATTCGACTCGCACTGACTTCCGCGTCCTTTCCGCCGGCTCGGGCTCGGCAGCCTATCCGATATCCTCCTCCGGCTCGAACTACCCCGCAGATCAGGCCGTCAATTGCGGGACAGGAAACTCGCCCCTCTTCCTCCAATTCTCGGAGGCCGTAGCCGGGAAAAGCCCCGTGGCCAGGCTGAAGTCGATGGTCGCCTTCGAGCCCGCCGTCCGCAACCTGCGCTTCGAGATCTCGGGAACCAGGGTCTTGCTCTATTTCGACTGCGACGCCGATACGGACTACACGCTAAGGCTTTTCGAGGCTCCGCTGGCGAGCGCCTCGGGCCGGCGCCTATCGGGCTTCGCGCCATCGTCGATGCATTTCTACTACAAGGCCCTCTCGCCCTACATCCAATGGAAAGGCGGCCAGGCGATACTCGAGCGCTACGGCCCGCAGGGCTTCCCGATGCAGGCTCGGGGCATCGACAAGCTCGACCTGCGACTCTACTCGATCGATCCGCTCGACCTGAATTTCTGGCCCTTCCCTGAAGACGCGGTCAAGGTCGACGAGACTCAGGCCCCGCCGATGCCCGGCGAGGAGCCGGCCTACGGCGAGGCCCTCGGCAAGCAGATCCGGCTCCTTGGCAGCCCGGACTTCTCCGAGGTGGTGAGCCTTCCCGCTCGCGCCAACGGCGGAGCGGCGAACTTCGGCGTTGACCTCTCCGCGGCGATAAAGAAGATCGGCCGTGCCGGCAAGTCCGGCTCCTATCTCGTGGGCTATCGACAGCTCGGGGCCGATGGGGCCCGCTACTATGTCCGCGTGCAAGTCACCGACCTCTGCCTCTCCTTGGTCGAGGAGCCGCGCGGCCTAGTTTTCGTAGTGACTTCTCTTTCGACCGGCAAGCCGATAGAGAACGCGGCGATCTCGCTCGATTCGCTGTACAAAAAGGACGGCGGTTCGAGGGCGACGAAGGTCCTCGTCTCGGGGAAGACCGATCGCGAGGGGAAATTCCGATACGAGCACCTTGAGCCGCTGGACGCGCAGGTCGATCGAATACTCGTCTCGACGCAGGGCGACAGCATCGTCATCGATCCCGAGCAGGCGCCGCCCTATTTCCACGACAACCACTGGTTCGGCGCGCAATCGCGCTGGCTGGGCTGGCTCACGATGCCGCGCCGCGAGGTCGACTTGGCCGCTCAACACCTCGCCTACATCTTCACCGAGAGGCCGATCTACCGGGCCGAGGAGAGCGTACATATCCAGGGCTTCGTGCGCGTACGGGGGGGCGGCCTCATCAAGGGCGAGGACCTCGCGGCCAAGCGCAGCCTCGTCGTCCAGACTCCCGACGGAAAGGACTTCCACTACCCGGTCGAGGTCAAGGGCTCCGGCTACTTCTACCAGCTCTTCGATGAAAAAGAGCTGCCGACGGGAAAATATACGGCGACCCTCCTCGATTCCCTGGACAGGCCCCTGGCTACGGTGGGCTTCGCCAAGGAGGCCTATCGGATTCCTAGCTTCGAGATAAACCTTTCGGGCCCCGACCGCGTGCCTTTCGACGAGCCCTTCAAGGTCAAGCTCTCCGCGTCGTACTACGCGGGCGGCAAGGTGGCTGGGCAGGCTGTGGAGTGGTCGGTCAGCGAAGGCGCTTGGTCCGTAGCGCCCGCCGCCTGGCCCGATTACGCCTTCTCCAGCTACCTCAGCGTTGGCGGGGAATATAGGGAGGAGGGCGTGTCGGCCACGAGCTCGGAGGACGTCACCGACGACGACGGCGCCGCAGCTCTCGGGATAGACCCGCGGACCGCGGAATCGATCCAGAGCCGATACTACAAGGTGCAAGCTTCGGTGCGCGGGGCGGACGCCCAGACCGTCTCGTCGTCGAAGACCGTGCTCGCGCTGCCGCCCTTCTCGATTGGGCTCAAGCTGCCGCGCTTCGAGACCGGCTCGATGTCGGTGAAGCCCTCGATCGTCGTGCTCGACCACCAGGAGAAGGTCCTCGCCGGCAAGGATCTCGTCGTCAGGCTCTACGAGAGGCAGTGGCACTCCTATCTCTCCGAGAGCGACATCACGACCGGCGCGACGAAGTACGTGTCCGACGTCGTGGATGCCCTCGTGCTCGAGAAGGCCGTCTCGTCGATGGCTAGCGCCTTGAGCATGGACATGCCCGTGGCCAATGCAGGCGTCTATATCGTCGAGGTGCAGGGTCGCGACGCTGTCGGCAGGCTGCAGTCCGTGAAGCGGGACATGTACGTCTCGGGCCCGACGCCCGTGGCTTGGAAGCGCACGACCGCCGCCGTCTTCGAGACGAGCCTGGATAAGCAAATCTATATCCCCGGCGACAAGGCCAGCATACTCATAAAGAGCCCGTATCAATCCGCCATGGCCTTCGCCGTGATCGAGCGCCCCTCCGGCAACCTCTACCGATGGGTCGAGGTCAAGGACGGCCAGGGCCTTCTCGACCTCGACGTGACCGAGGAGCTCGTCCCGCGCTTCCCCGCCCACATCATCCTGATGCGCGGTCGCCTGGCGGGCGGGACCGCCTCCCAAGGCGGGACCGCCTTCGTCGGGGGCGAGGACAGGCTCAAGCCGGTCTCGGTGGCCAACACGACCTGGATTCCGGTCGATCCCGCGACGAACCGCGTCGATGTCGCTCTCATCCATCCGCCCAAGGCCTTGCCTGGCTCGGAATTCTCGATCGACCTCACCTTGACGGACCGCGACGGCAAGCCCGCAGACGGAAGCGTCGCCCTGTGGCTCGTGGATCGCGCGGTCCTCTCCCTCGCCCCGGAGCGCTTCGGCTCGCCCCTCTCTGCCTTTATCACCGACACGGTCGCGGCCGTGCGCATCTCGGACACTCGCAATCTCACCGTCGGCAACTTGCCCTTCGAGGAACTCTCCGGCGGAGACTCGGCGGAGGGCTCTCTCTTCGGCGCCCTCCTAGACAAGAACACCGTGCGCAAGAATTTCAAGACCGTGCCTTATTTCAATCCGGCGGTCGTCGTGAAGAACGGGAAGGGCAGGATCACTTTCACCCTCCCGGACAATCTCACCGAGTTCGCGGTGCGCGCGATCGCCACTTCCGGCTTCGATAAATTCGGCATAGCCAAATCGACCCTGGCCCTCAGACTGCCCGTCGTGGCGCAGGAGTCCTTGCCGCGATTCATCCGCCCCGGCGACTCGGTCACGGCCGGCGGCATAGCGCGCGTCGTCGAGGGGCCGGGAGGCAAGGGCCAGGCCGAGCTCAAGCTTGGCGGGGGCCTTGTCCTCAAGAACGGCGCGGCATCGGTAAAGCTCGATATAGACCTGGATCCCGTCCTGCCGACGCGGCTCCTCTTTCCGCTCAAGGCGCCGCTATCGCTCGCCAGGGCAGCCGATTCGACGGTCTCCGTCACCCTCGGCGCAGGTCGCCTCTCCGACGGCGCGAAGGACGCCTTCAGCATAGACTTGCCGCTTCGAAGCGACACGGTAGTCCGGCGGCTCGAGAGCGTCGTCGCGGCCGAGAGCGATGGCGAGCAGGCCTTCCCGGCCCCGAGCGAGGCGCCCAGGCCGGGATCGACCGTCCGGACCCTGTACATGGCGACTCAGCCCGAACTCATACAAGTGCTGAGGTCGCTGCGCTTCCAGGTCGGCTACCCCTACGGCTGCACCGAGCAGCGCATCGCCAAGGCCCACGCTCCCATAGCGCTCAGCGCGGCCCTCGGGGCGGCGGGACTGCCCGACGAGCTCCGAGTAACCGATTCCTACATGAGCTTCCTCTTCAACTACCTGGCTTCGGCCCTCACGCAGGACGGGCTCTATTCCTTCTATCCCGGCAGCGCGGGCTCGGTGTACCTCAGCTCCTATGTCGTGGACTTCCTGCTCCTCGCGAAGGCCGCGGGCTATGCCGTGCCCGCCCCCCTCCTCGACAGGCCGATCTCGGCCCTCAAGGAGGCGCTGCGCTCGGATTACGGCCATTTCGTGCAGGGCTACGCGGTCCTCGAGCGCAGCATGGCCCTGTGCAGCCTCGACGCGGCCGGGGCCTTCGACCAGGCCTACGCCCAGCAGCTCCTTGCCCTCGCGCAGGACGCCGACGCCTATACCCAGGCGAGGATCTGGCTCACATTAAGCGGCAAAAAGGGCATCGGGGCCGCGCAGCTGGGCCGACTGCGAGATCGCATAACGCAGGCGGTAGTCTTCCAAAAGCAGGCCAAGGGCCTCGTCGTCGCCGGCCTCCAGGCGAAGCGCTCCTGGTTCGGCAACCCCTTCCTCTACAGCGATTACAGGACTATGGCCGAAATCTACGCGGTCTTCGCCAAGGACAGGCCCAAGGCCGGCGAGACGAGGGCCATCCTCGACTACATCCTCGCGGGCGCGACAGAGTCGGGCTGGGGCGACACCTACACCAACACCGTCGTGCTCACCACCCTGGTCGACGCGCTCAAGGACGGGCCGCGCAGGCCGGCGGTCGCGGAGCTCTGGGACGGCAAGGCCTGGCGCGCCCTCGAGGGCGGCGGCAAGGCGATAGTCAAGCTCGCAGTGGCCTCCGACTCGGTCCTCAAGGTCCGTATGAAGTCCTTCGATCAAAAGAATCCTCCAAGCCTCCTCCTGGATACGAGCTACGTGCCCGCCGCTCCCGGCTCCCAGATAGCCGCCGCGAACGCTGGCTTCGCGGCGACTCGGGAATTGTCGGACTTCGGCAAGGGCGTCGACCGCGTGGCGCGCTTTGCGGCGAAGGCCGGCAAGAGCTTGAGCTTCGCGATGGGCTCTGTGATCGAGGATCGCGTGACCGTGATCAATCCCGAGGATCGCGCCTTTGTCGCCGTCCGCGTGCCCCTCGCCGCGGGCTGTGAGCCGCTCAATCCGAATCTCGCGACTTCTCCCGCCGAGGCCAAGCCCTCGAAGGGCATGACCCTGCAGCCGTCATGGTCGGATTACCAGGACGACATGGTGACGTTCTATTACGACTCGATGCCCGCGGGAACCTACGACTTCTATTTCCGCGTCAGGGCCGATTTCGAGGGCTCCTTCAGCCTGCCGCCCGCGACGGCCCAGCTCATGTACGATCTCAAGGTCCAGGGCTCGAGCGACGGGGCGCCCATACTCATCGCGGGGTCCGCGGCCAAGTGATATTCATATCGAGCGGATGGCGGCGAGGGCTCGGCCTGGCCCTCGTCGCCATCTTCGCGATGGCCGCGTCGTGGCGCCTCGTATCGGTCCTGCAGGGCGCCGCCCTCAGCTGCCCTCCGCCGACCCCGCTCTTCGAGGACTCTCGGGGCGGCTTCCTCTCTGACGGCGAGGCGATCTACGGCTCGCTAGGCTACTGGGACCTGCCCTCTCCGCTCCCCGACAAGGTCAGGCGGGTCGCCATCGCCGCGGAGGACCGGCGCTTTTCCTGGCACCTCGGCGTCGACCCGATCGGGCTCGCCCGTGCGATCGTCCACAGCATCGGCGGACGCACCGAGGGCGGGTCGACGATCGCGATGCAGTCGGTGCGGATGTCCGCTCCGCGCAGGCGGACCTTGCTCGCCAAGGCCGAGGAGTCGCTGTCGGCGCTGATCGCCACCGCCTGCCTGGGCCGCGAGACGGTGCTGAGGCGCTACCTCACGATGCTGCCGATGGGCGGCAACATGTACGGCATCGCCTACGCGGCGCGCCGCTACTTCCGGGAGCCCGTCGAGGACCTCTCCTGGGCCCAGGCGGCCCTCCTCATGTCCGTGCCGCAGAGCCCGAGGGAACGGGCGCTCTTCGACCTAGGCGGCTTCGTCAAGGCGAAGGCCCGAGCGGCCGAGATCCTCGCCCAGCTTCGCGCTCAGGGGATTCTCGGCGCGGAGCTCTTGGCCTCGGCGCAAGCCGAGCTCGACGCGATGCGGCCGTTTTCGCGGGAGCGCAGGCCGGAGGACAGCTATCATTTCGTCCTGAGGACTCTAGAGGAATATTCGAAGTCGCCTAACGCCCGCCTCGACAAGCCGATCAGGACGAGCCTCGATCCCGACATCCAGGCCCTCGCCTCCGAGCTCGCACTTAAGGCCATCCCCGAGTATCGGCGCCTAGGGGCGGACAACATGGCCGTCATGGTGGCCGACGCGAAGAGCGGCGAAGTCCTGGCCTACGTCGGCTCCGCCGGCTACTTCGACGGCGATAACCGGGGATCGATCGATTATTGCAGGGTGCCGCGCTCTTCCGGCTCCACGCTCAAGCCCTTCTTCTACGCCTTCGGGCTGGAGAGCGGCGCCTTCGGCGCGGATTCGGTCATCGCTGACCTGCCCCTTCGGCTCAAGGACTCCGGCGGCGAGTACAGCCTGACGGATTTTGACGATTCCTATATGGGCCCCATGCTCTACCGGCGGGCCCTCTGCAATTCGCGCAACGTGCCGGCCATCAAGGTTCTCCAGGGGATCGGGCTCGAGGAATGCTACGCGCGCCTCGGCATGCTCGGCCTCCACGATTTCGAGAGGCCGGCGGAGTTTTACGGCTACGGCATGGCGGTCGGCGGCATCTATACGAGCCTCGACCGCCTGATCTCGGCCTATGGCTGTCTCGCCTCGGACGGAAAGAGCTTCCCCCTCGCCTGGTTCGCCGACGCGCCTCTGGGGCCCCGGTCGACGCTCGTCTCGGAATCGAGCGCCCGGATGATCTCGCTCTTCCTATCGGACACCGAGTCCCGGCTCCCGTCCTTCGCCGGCACTGCCCTCACCAATTTTCCCTTCCCGGTAGCGGTCAAGACCGGCAGCTCCAACGGCTACCGCGACGCTTGGGCCATGGGCTACTCGAGGCGGTACGTCATCGGGCTATGGGTAGGGCATTCGGACCATCGGCAGATGAATCACGTGGCGGGGTCCACCGCCGCCGCCCTCCTCCTTCAGCTTTTCGAGGCTCTCCAGAGCGAGGCCGTGCAGGGCATCGGCGAGGAGCCTTTCCCCCCGCCGCGAGGATGGGCGGCGGTACGCATCTGCGCGGACTCCGGCAAGCTTGCCACGGCCGATTGCCCGCGCGTTGTGCTCGAGCGCTTCGCCCCCGGGGCCGAGCCCAGGCAGGCCTGCGACGTGCACAGCCGCGTCGTCGTGGACTCGGCCGACGGCGAGATCGCTACAGCGGATACCCCGCCGGAGCGCCGCGTCTCGAGGGTGACCACCTCGCTAGGCCCCGAATACGCGGCCTACTCCCTTGCCCGGGGCTACGGCAGGCCGGGGAATAAGCCCTCGGCCCTCCTCGCCGCCTCCTTGTCGCTCTCGTCGCCCATCGACGGTACGCGCGTGATCGTCGATCCCGATACGCCGGCGCGCTTCCAGACGCTCGCCCTCAGGGCGAGCGTCAGCCCAAACGTGCCCGAGATCGTATGGCTCGTGGACGGGAAGGAGTTCGCCCGCGTCGGCTTCCCCTACGAGGCGCGTTGGCCGATATCGCCGGGGCGCCACACGATAAGAGCGCGCTTTCCGCGGGCCTTCGTCGAGAGCAGGGAAGTGAGCGTGACTGTGTCGCCGCTCTAGGCGGCTGGCGGGGTTATGCGGCTCGCCCGGGTTCTCGTCGCGGGCCACGTCGGCGGCCTTGCCCTGAGCGCAAGGGGCGACAAGCGCGAGTGCTCTGCATCAAGGCGTTGCGGCGCGGGCTATATGCGGAATCTGTCCATCGCGAGCCGAAGCTCGGCGATGTGCTCCGAGTTCCTCGAGCTCAGGTCGATAGTGGCGGACACCGCTTGATTTATTTCGGCCGTGCCGCTCATCATCTCGGCGTTGTTGTTGACGACTTCCGAATTGATTCTCGTGAGCTTCTGTACCTGCTCGAGTATGGCCTTGTTGCCGGCCGACATCTCGCCGGAGCCTATTTTTATTTCGCCCGTGATCTCGCGGAGCCTCGCCAGGCCTTGGAGAACGTGCTTCCCGCCCTCGCGCTGCTCGGTCATTGAGGAGCCCAAGGCGCGCACCTCGTCGCCTAGGGCGGCCGATTTGCCGAGTATGGAAGAGAAGGAGCCCACTGCCGCTTCCGAGGCTTCGCGCATGTTGCCGATCGCGGCGGCGACCTTGCCCAAGTCCGCGGAAATGTCCTTCGATTGGGAAGTGGATTGCTCGGCCAGCTTGCGGATCTCATCGGCCACGACCGCAAAGCCTTTGCCGCTTTCGCCCGCGTGGGCCGCCTCGATGGCGGCATTCATCGCGAGTATATTGGTGCGGTCGGCGATCGCGGATATCAGGCTAGCCGCCTCGCCCAAGCTCTCGGAATAACGCACGATCGCGGCCACCGACGCATCCACATCGTCGATCCTCGCTTTTCCCTCCCTGCCTTCCGCGACCAAGGCTGTCGACGCTTCCATCGCGGTCGAGACATTGGATGCGGCGGATTCGACGGATGCGATCATCTGCTCGACCGAGGCCGATGACTCGGTAATGACCGAGGATTGTCCTTCGATCATGCTACCCAGGGCGTCTACGCTGCGGGAGAGCATCTCGATCGCCGCCTCGACTTCCATGACGGCCGCGGATTGCCCCTTGAGCTGGCGCCCCGTGCTCTCGATATTGGAGTTGATCTGGACGACGGCCGCGCCCGTCTCGGCCATGGTCGACGCAAGGCCCCGCCCCGTGTCCTCGAGGATGGCGAGCCGCTCCTTGGCCGTGCCGATGAGGGAGCGAAGGTCCACTACCAGGCCGTCCACGCTCGCGGCTATTTTCCCGAGCTCGTCGGTGGCGGCGAGATCCATGGTAGCCGAAAGGTCTCCGTCGCCGATCCTCCTCACGGCCGCGACGAGGCCGGAGAGGGGCTTTGTGATCGATCTGATGAGGAGGATGGTCATGCCGACGCAGAGCAGGATCGCGCCGAGTATTACGAGCGACAGGATCAGCGAGGTCGAGCGGGAGATGGCATGCGCCCTCGCGCTCGCGGCGTTGCCCGCGACGCGCAACTCGAGGATCAAGCCTGTAAGGTCGGCGTTGAGCATTCCGAACGAGGTCGTCGTGGAGCCGATGAACTCGATTGTCGCGTTCTTGCCGGAATCGAATGCCTCAGGGACGCCTTTAAGGAGGGCTATATAGTCTTGAGTCGCCTTTATGCAGAGATCCATTTTCGCCTGGCTGACGAGGAGGCCCTGCGCGCCCTGCAGGGAGCTGACGGTCATGCCTGCTAGGGTGGACAGCGCTTTGATAGCCCCTTGAGAATCTGATCCGACGCCCTTCAGCCCGCCGAAGACGTCCAGCGCCCTGGTCAAGACGTAGACTTGAAGCTTGTAACACTCGCTCTGGAGATCGTCGATCTGCTTGAGAAAGTCCCCCTGCACCCGCTGGACCTGATCCATGGACTCCGTGAGCCTGGCGAAGTTCCGCGTAGATACGGCGAGGATAGCCACGAAGGATACGACCATTATCGCTCCAAGTATCGCGAGCTTCGCCGTTATCCCTATACTTCCCAACAATCCTGCCCGCCTCACTCGATTCTCGGTCATCCGCTCCCCCCTATCTTGTCCATTGCGGTCTTGGTTTATCGAGAAAAGATCAGGAGCAACGGATGACAATGTCCAGGAGCGGCCGCGGTTCGGTCTATATCCCCAGATACGCCTTTTTCACGTTCTCGTCGCGTGCCACATCGGAGGCCTTGCCCGAAAGCACGATCTTGCCCGTCTGCAGGACGTAGGCGCGATGCGCGACGCCGAGGGCCATGAGGGCGTTCTGCTCGACCAGCAAGATGGTAGTGCCCTTCGCGTTGAGCTCCTTGATCACATCGAATATCTGATCGACGAGGACGGGGGCGAGGCCCATCGAGGGCTCGTCCATGAGGAGTATCTTGGGATTGGACATGAGGCCCCGCGCGGTCGCGAGCATCTGCTGCTCGCCGCCGGACAGGGTGCCGCCCTTCTGGGCCGAGCGTTCCCTGAGGCGGGGGAAAAGCGCAAAGGCATACTCGATTCCGCGGTCTATCACAGCCCTGTCCTTGACTATGTAGGCGCCCATCTCGAGATTCTCGAGGACCGTGAGGCGGGGGAAAATGCCTCGGCCCTCGGGCACGAGGCCGAGCCCCTCCTTGTGCACGAGGTTGGGCGCCATCCTCGTGATGTCCTTGCCCATCAGCCGCACCGAACCCTCCTTAGGGTGGAGGAGGCCCGATATCGAGCGCAAGGTAGTGGTCTTGCCTGCGCCGTTGCCGCCGATGAGGGTGACTATTTCCCCTTCCTCGACGGTGAGGGAGACTCCCTTTAGGGCGTGGATCTTGCCGTAATACGAGTTGATGTTCTCGAGCTCGAGGAGGCTCATGGATTCACCCCGCTTGCCGCCCCTCTGCCCAGGTAGGCCTCGATGACCTTGGGGTTGGAGGCGATCTCTTTGGGCAGGCCCTCGGCTATCTTCTCGCCGTAGTCCATCACGCTGATGCGCTCGGAGATGTTCATTACCACCCTCATGTCGTGCTCTATGAGCAGTATCGTGATCCCGAGCTCGTCGCGAAGGCGCCGGAAGAGACTGATCGCGTCCTCGGTCTCGGCGGGGTTCATCCCCGCCGTCGGCTCGTCCAGCAACAGGAGCCGCGGCTCCGAGGCGAGGGCCCGCGCTATCTCGACGCGGCGCTGCGCTCCATAGGGGAGGCTTCCCGCGAGCTCGTTGCCTATCCCTTTAAGGCCGACGTACTCCATGAGCGCCTCGGCCCGCGCCTCGGCCCGAGCTTCCTCGGACTTGAAGCCCTTAGTCCTGAGCACGGTCTGGATAGCGCTCTGCTTGAGCCTCGTGTAGGCGCCGACCATGATGTTCTCGACGACTGTCATGCCGCCGAAGAGCCTGATGTTCTGGAAGGTGCGCGCCATGTGGAGGGTCGTGATCTTCTCGGGGGCGAGGCCGTCTATCCGCTTGCCCTCGAAGCTGATCGTTCCCTCCTCGGGCTTGTACAGCCCCGAGAGTGCGTTGAAGAAGGTGGTCTTGCCCGCGCCGTTGGGCCCGATGATGGAGTAGATGCAACCCTCTACCATCGAGAAGCTCATCTTGTTTACGGCCGTAAGGCCGCCGAAGCGCTTTACGATACCCTTGGTCTCGAGGATCAGGGCGGCCTCACTCATGATCGGCCTCCTTCTCCTTGGAATCGGCTTTGAGCTCGCGCTTGCGTCGGGCCGCGGGAAGTATGCCCGCGGGCCTGTAGATCATCATGAGGATGAGGATAACGCCGAATACCAGGCGCTGGTACTTGGAGGGGTCGAGCTGGTTGGAGAGATCCTTCCAGTGGAAGTTGATGATCGGTATCACCGCGTCGCTTTGCCGCAGCTGGGCGAGGAAGAGGGAGAAACTCTGCAGGACCTGGAGGTTGAGGACGGTGACGACGGCCGCGCCGATGATGACACCGGGAATGCTGCCTATGCCGCCCAGGATGACCATCGTGAGGACGCCGACCGACTGGAGGAAGGTGAAGGATTCCGGACTCACGAAGGTGCGGCTCGCCGCGAAGAGGACGCCCATCGCGCCGGCGAAGGAGGCGCCGACGGCGAAGGCGCCGAGCTTGAGCTTGTTGGCCGGGATGCCCATGGCCGTCGCGGCGAGCTCGTCCTCGCGGATGGCCGCCCAGGCGCGCCCGATCTTGGAGTCTTCGAGCCGGTAAGTCACGACGATCACGACGACGACGACGACGACGGCGATCAGGTAGAACATGATGTTGTAGAACTGGTTGCCCGTCACTTCGTGCCCAATCAGGGGCTCTAAGAGCCTATTGAAGAAGGCGAGGAATTCCTTGGGCAATGTAGGCCGTTGTATGGGGGTTATGCCCTGCGGCCCGTTTGTGAGGTTGAGAGGCTTGTCGAGGTTGTTCGCGATCTGGCGAATTATCTCGCCGCAGCCTAGGGTGATGACCGCGAGGTAGTCCCCGCGGACCCTGAGCACCGGCAGCCCCATCACCAGGCCTACGATGGCCGCGACAATGACGCCGAGGAAGATGAAGAGGTAGAACCAGTCCGGCGCCATGAAGAAGTGGGTGCCCGGGGGCGCCGTGCCTGGTATCTCGTGAAGGAGGAAGGGCTGCTGGGAGCCGAAGAAGCCCCAGAGGTAGGCGCCTACCGCGTAGAAGGCCATGTAGCCGAAGTTGAGCAGGCCCGAGAAGCCCACGACGATGTTGAGGCCGAGGGCGAGGGCCGAGAAGACGGCTATCTGGAAGATGACCTCGAGGTAGAAGATGTTGCGCGCGCCGAGTATGGGCACGATGACTACGGCTATGAGGACGGCCATCCCGAGCTTTACCGACTTTCTCATGTCCAGGAAGTAGGCGAGGCTCGCCGCGGTCGCGAAGAGGAGGAAGGCGGGAATGGACCTGGGGCTGAAGTAGACGAGGACCGTCCCGATGACGAGGAGCGCCGAGGAGAGGATATAGGGCATCTTGCCCTTATTGAGGGCCACGCCTAGGCGCTTTAGGCGGGCGCCTAATCGTCGAAGGAATAGGGAGACCGGGTTACTGTCCGCTGGGCTGGTCTTGGCTTTCATCGCGCGCCCCCTTAAGCCTTTTGCGATACCTGCTCGCCGAGCAGGCCCGAGGGGCGGAAGATGATGAAGATGATCAGCACCAGAAAGGCGATGATGTCCTTGTACTCGGATCCGAAAGTTCCCATCGTAAAGGTCCCGAGGTAGGCGCCGGCGAAGCTCTCGAGCATGCCGAGGATTATGCCCCCGAGAAGGGCTCCCGTCAGGTTGCCGATGCCGCCGAGGACGGCCGCGGTGAAGGCCTTGATGCCCGGCATAAAGCCGACGAAGGGATCGATGCGCGTGAACTTGAGGGCGTAGAGCAGGCCCGCCGCGCCGCCCAGGGCTCCGCCTATCAGGAAAGTGAAGGAGATTATCGCGTTGACGCCGATGCCCATAAGCGCGGCGGTATTGCGGTCCTGAGCGACCGAGCGGATGGCCTTGCCGATCCGCGTCGCGTTGACGATGAAGTTGAGCAGGACCAGCATGAGGACGGCGGCCCCTATGACGACGACGGATTTAACCTGGATATCGACGAGGGTCGGGTCCTGCCCGGCGGTGGCGATGCTGAAGAGGGGCAGGCGCTTGTCGAAGTCGCCGAAGGTCGGCATGACCCGGTAGAACTGGCCCGTCGTGAGGCTCTCGACGAGGCGTATGATGTCCTGCAGGGCGAAGGACACGCCGATCGCCGATATGAGCGGAACGAGGCGGGGCGAGTCGCGCAGGGGCCTATAGGCCGTGCGCTCGATGAGCATGGCCATGCCCCCCGAGGCGCCCATGGATATCACGAGGGCGAGGGTGAGGTACATGTAGGAGCCCATGGGCCCTGCGGCCTTCAGGACGCCTAGCTTATCCATGGCGATGAGGAACTCGACGCCGGCGAAGGCGCCTATCGCGAAGATTTCGGAATGGGCGAAATTGATGAACTCGAGGACTCCGTAGACCATCGTATAGCCTAGGGCGATGGCGGCGTAGACAAAGCCGAGAGTGACCCCGTCGATGAGGACCTGGGGCAGATTGACGAGGGTGTAGGTGACGATGTTGACGCCCTGGGTGTCGAGGAGGAGCTTGTCGGCCCCCGAGCCTCTGCACAGAAGGGCGATGCCGAACATCAGGGCGGAGAAAACCGCTCCCGCGCCGACGACGAACACCAGCATCCTGCCCAGCGGCAGTAAAATCTCCCGCAGGGTCTGCGAACCCAGGGGTCCTTTCATGAAGCCTCCAATCCAAAAGCGCCCGCCCCCTCTCGGGGGCGGGGCGTAAACAGAAATCGAGAGAGAGGGTTATTGCGGGGGCGCGATGTCCAGGGTCTGGTCGATCTTGTTCGACGACCATTTGTCGGGATCTGCGGAGGTGACCTGGATGATGAAGTACTTGGCCTTGACGAGGTCGCCCTTGGCGTTGAAGTTGATCGTACCGGTGATTCCCTTGAAGTCCTTGAGGGCGCGCACGGCCGACACTACCGCGGCCCTGGTGGGGAGCTTCTTGCCGGCGGCGACTGCGGCGTTCTCGATCGCCTTGAGGGCGATGGCGGCGCAATCGTAGGACTGGGCCGCAAAGGGCTGGGGCTCTGCGCCGAACTTGGCCTTAAAGTCCGCTACGAATTTCGCGGTTCCGGGATACAGGCTCGCGGGTCCGGCGACCGTCGAATAGTAGGTGCCTGCGCCCTGCAGGAGTGCGTCGCCGCCGATCTTGGCGGCGTCGGAGGCGTCGAAGCCGTCGTCGGAGAGGAACATGCCCTTGTAGCCCTTCTGGCGTGCCTGCTTGAAGAGGACCGAGGACTGGTCGAACATGCCGCCGAAATAGATTACCTGGGGCTTGGCGGCGAGGATGGGCGTGAGGATGGAGTCGAAGTTAGCCTTCTCCTCGGTGCCGGCGAAGCCGAGCACCTTAATGCCCAGAGTCTTGGCCTGGCGCTGGAAGTATTCCGCGATGCCTTGGCCGTAGGCCGTTTTATCGTGGAGGACGTAGGCGCTCTTGATGCCCTTGGAGGCGGCGTAGGAGGCGCCGACGGCGCCCTGGACGTCGTCGCGTCCGCAGATGCGGTTGACCTCGGCGTAGCCGCGATCGGTCACCTTAGGATTGGTGTTGGCGGGCGAGACATTGACGAGGCCGGCGGCGTGATATTCTTCGGAAGAGGGAATCTGGACGCCGGAGTTATAATGGCCGACGATCGCGAGGATGGCTGGGTCGGACACGATGCTCTTCGCGTTGGCTACGCCCGTATCGGGGTTGCCCTGATCGTCGAAGGGAGCGAGCTCGATCTTGAAACCGAGCTTGGCGAGTGGACCGGCAAGCTGCTCGACGGCGAGCTGGGCGCCGTTCTTGATGTCGGTGCCGACAGCCGACATGCCGCCCGAGAGGGGGCTCTGCGTCGCGATCTTGATAACCTGGGCCTGGGCCTGGGCCGCGACTGTCATAGGGACGAGACAGAGCGCCGCGATGACGCACACGACGATGAGAATTCGCTTTTGCATCTTCAAACCTCCGATTTCTTCTCTGCTGTAAGATATTGCGGTTGAGCCTCGTTCCATGGGCGGAACGCAATAGGGCGAGTCTAGAAGGTGGACTGGGCAATCGTCAAGCTGAAATTTCAGTATTGCTATGGCTTTAGTGTATATTTATCGACGCAAACGTAGCTATCCAATAGCAGCGTAGTTTCCTTCCCGGCAGCTTACATGAGGCCGAGGCTGGCCAAGGCGAGGACGCAGGCGGCCACCGCCGCTGTCTCCGTCTTGAGAATACGGACGCCGAGGCTTTTGGCCGCGAAGCCCGACTCTCGCAGCGCGGCAAGCTCGGCCTCGGTCCAGCCGCGCTCGCTCCCGACGGCGAGAACCACCGGCGGCCGTACCGCGGCCGATCCCGGCCCTAAGGCTGCCCCCATCAGCTCGCTCTCGCCGTAAGGATGCAGATATATCCGCTCGCCGCCCGGACCGAGCGAATCTAGGCAGCGCCTGAGGCTCCAGTGGGTGGACACGCGCGGCAGGCGGGGATTGCCGCCCTGCTCGGCCCCTTCGATAAGGTGGGCGCGGAAGTCGCAATCCTTGAATATGGAGCTCTGCGCATAGGATTTTTCTCCGAGCTCAGTCCCCATGAGCCGTATCTCCGAGACGCCGAGACTGCTGAGGTCCTTGAGTATCCTCGCGGCCTGTATGGGCCGAGGGAAGCCGAGCAGGAGGATCAGGGGGGCTAGGGGAGGGGCTTCGCGAAAGGCTTCGCATTTCGTGTCGAAGTCCAGGACGAGGCCGTCGTCGTCGAGCTCTCGAATGACGGCCTCGCCGAGGGGGCCGTCCGCGATTCCGGCCGCGAGCCTGTCGCCGGGCCGTTTTTTGAGCACCTTCTTGACGTGCTCCCAGCGCCGGTCGCCCCGGCCTATCCTCGAGCCGACTTCTTCGGGCTCGAGGATGAGAATGTTCAAGGCCCGGCCTTTCTCAGACCGAGCCGACGGGCGCCTGAGGGGAATCGTCCCAGGCGCAGGGGGCATAGCTCAGGTCGGCGACGGGGCGGGAGCCGGCCTTCTTCCTCTTCCCGAGGGGGGTCGAGTCGCGCATGAGCTCCCCTAGCGCCGAAAGCTCGACCTCGTAATCGACGCCCTCGACTTCGAAGCCGTGAGCCCGAAGGAAGTCCTGCCTAAAGCCCTCCACGTCGGCGAGCTCCATGAGGTTCTCGCGCCTGACGCGCTGCATTCGCGCCTCGACCTCCCCTTGGACCGCCTGGCCCATCTCGAGCTCGTCCAGCCGTATCCGCCCGGCCTCGTCGAGGCTCAGCGGAGAGCCCGTGTATAGCCTTTCGCGGTATAGGCGATCGATCTGAGCGATGCAATCCTCATGGATGCCCCTCTCCTTCATGACTTTGAAGAGGATGGACATATAAAGCGGTATGACGGGGATGACGGCGCTCGCCCGGGTGACGAGGGCCTTGTTTATGGAGACATAGGCGCGAAGCCCGATGGGAGATTTCCCATCGCGGGCGGCGATGGCCGGGAGTCTGGCGGCCGTCGCCTCCAGGTGGGCCTTAGCAGCGCCGATCGTGCCCTCGCGGTAGATGGGCCAGGAGAGCTTAGGGCCGACGTACGAGTAGGCCACCGTAGTCGCGCCGGGGGCGAGGACTCCGGCCTCGGCGAGGGCGGCGATCCACAGCTCCCAGTCCTCCCCGCCCATCACTTTCACCGTTTCCGCTACCTCGGCCTCGGTAGCGCTCTGCACTTCCGCGAAGGAGAGCTCCCTCGTGAAGGGGTCCACGGTAAGCCCGCGGTAGGGGCCGCCGATGGGCTTGATCACCGAGCGGTACATCTCGCCCGACTCGGGGTCCGTGCGGACCGGTGAGGCGAGGGAGTAGACGACGAGGTCGTATTTAAGGCCGAGATCGCAGGCGGCCCGAATCGCCAGAGCCTTGGTTTCTTTTGAGAAGGCGTCGCCGTTGATGGTTATCGCCGGAAGGGCCGCGGCGGTCGCGGCCGCGTCGAAGGCGCGGTTGTTGTACCAGCCGGGCGTGCCGGTCGAATTGTCCGAGGGCTCCTTCTCGAAGGAGACGCCGGCCGTCGCCGCGCCGAATCCGAAGGCGGCGCCTATCCTCGTGGCCAGGCCGTAGCCCGTGGAGCAGCCCAGGACGAGGACGGCCTTGGGCCCCGAGAGCCTGTCGTAGGCGAGCTTTCGCTCGCGGACGAACTCGATCTGCCTCTCGGTATCCAAGGCGCAGCCCGTCGGGTGCGCGTTTATGCAAATATTATTCCGAACCATCGGCTTGATTACCACGTTCGCTCCTTATTCAGAACCCACTATGGCGATCCACTCGGCTTCGACGGCGACCTCGCCCCCGACCGATCCCACGCCGCGCTGGTGCACTATCCTCGGCGAGGCCTTGACGTTCTCGATAACCATATCGAGGCGTTCGCCGGGCACAACGGGCCTGCGGAAGCGCGCCTCGCGTATCTTCGCGAAGAGGAAAGTCCCAGCGTTCTGGATGCCCATCTTGCGGATGCCCACGCCGCCGCACTGGGCCATGGTCTCGACCAGGATGACGCCCGGCACCACCGGATGGCCGGGGAAATGGCCCTGGAAGAACCATTCGCTCTCGGGGTAACTGCGCTCCGCGATGATCTTGCCATCGGCGATCTCGACCTTGTCGACGAAGAGGAATGGCTCCCTATGCGGGAGGAGTCCCTTGATCTCCTTGCGCGGATCATCCGCGTCGATAGCGCTCACCTTGGCCGCCTGAAGATGACGATGCCGTTATGGCCGCCGAAGCCAAGGGAAGCCGAGGCGGCCGCGTCCACTTTGAGCTTGCGGCCGACCTTGGGCACGTAATCCAGGTCGCAGCCGGCCTCGATATCCGGGTTCTCGAGATTGATGGTCGGGGGTACGAATCCTTCCTCGATCGCCTTTATGCAGACGAGGGCCTCGATGGCGCCGGCGGCGCCGAGCATATGCCCCGTCATGCTCTTGGTCGAGGAGATGGCGAGGCGCTTCGCGTGCTCGCCGAATGCCTTCTTTACCATCAGGGTCTCGGTAGGGTCGTTTATCTGAGTCGAGGTGCCGTGCGCGTTATAGTAGGCGATATCCGAAGGCGCCATCTCCGCGTCCGCGAGGGCCAAGGCTATAGCCCGGGCGCCGCCGGTTCCCTCCGGGTCGGGAGAGGTGAGGTGGTAGGCGTCGCAGGTGGCGCCGTAGCCGGCCAGCTCGGCGTAGATCCTCGCGCCTCGGGCCACTGCCTTGTCCCAGTCCTCGAGGATGAGGGCGGCCGCGCCCTCTCCCATGAGGAAGCCGTCGCGGTCCTTGTCGAAGGGCCGCGAGGCGAGCTCGGGCCTGTCGTTGAAAGCCGTGCTCAGGGCTTGGAGGCGGCAGAAGGCGCCGATGGCGAACTCGGTGATCGCGGCCTCCGCGCCCCCGGCTACGACCGCGTCGACGCGGCCCGAGCGAATGAGGTCGAGGCCCTGGCCGATGGCGTCCGTGCCCGAGGTGCAAGCCGTCACGGCGGTATAGGCCGGACCGAGAATGCCCAGGCGCATGGCGACATTGGCCGTACCCTCGTTGGAGATCATGAGGGGGACAGTCATGGGAAGCATGCGTCCCGGGCCCGACTCGAGCATCTTCTTGTGCGACTCCATCATCACTTCGATGCCGCCGATCCCGATGCCCATTATCGTCGCCACTCGCTCGGGCGAGTAGGGGAGGCTGGGCGCCTGGGCGCCTTCCTGAGCGCGGAAGCCCTCTCCGAAACCCGCGTCGCGCCATGCCTGGACCGCCGCGGCGACGGCGAACTGCGTGAAGTCGGCCATCTTGCGCGCGTCTTTCTTATCCATATAAAGAGTGGGGTCGAAACCCTTCACCTCGGCCGCTATCTTCGCGTCGGTGCGCGAAGCGTCGTAACGGGTTATCGGCCCCGCTCCGCTGCGGCCATTCTTCATCGAATCCCAGAAGGCAGCCACGTCGTTGCCGACGGGGCTGACCACGCCGAGGCCGGTTACGGCGACTCTTCGTTTCATATGCTGTTCCTCCTGCTGGATACGCCTGGGTAATTTACTGCGGCCAGTGTCGCTTCGTCTTCCCCGATCACCACCGGATTACCGTCGCTCCGTAGGTCAAGCCGGCCCCGAAGCCTATCAGCATGATGAGCTCGCCTTTCTTGAGCAGGCCCTTCTCCTCCATCTCGTAGAGGGCGATCGGTATGCTGGCCGCCGAGGTATTGGCGTATTCCTCCATATTCATGAAGAAGCGCTCCTCGGGGATGCCGAGTCGCTTCGCGGCGGCCTGGACGATGCGCGCGTTGGCCTGATGCGGGACTATCCATCGGATCTCGTCGAGCGAGTATACGCTGGCGTGGATGATGCGCTCTATGAGCACGGTGATGGACTTGACGGCGAAATTGTACACGTTCTTGCCGTTCATATAGATGACCGGGGAGCTCGGCGCGGGGGAATCGAAGGTCTTCGTCCTCTCGGGCTGGACCATGACGAGGTCCTTCGCGCCGCCCCCCTCGGCCCCGAGGATGCTTTTGAGGATGCCGCGCCCCCCTTCCTGTATCCTGGAGAGAACGGCGGCCCCCGCCCCATCGCCGAAGAGGACGCAGGTGGCGCGGTCCTTCCAATCGGTCACGCGGGTGAGGGTCTCGGCGCCGATGACCAAGGCGTTCCTTCCCTGCCCCGACTCGAGGAGGCCCGAGGCCACCTGGAGGGCGTAGATGAAGCCCGTGCAGCCCGCCGTAATATCGAAGGCCGCGCAGCCGTGGGCGCCGATCTTGTCTTGGACGATGCAGGCGGTGGAGGGGATGCCGAAGTAGTCGGGGGTCGCGGTCGCCACCACGATATAGTCGAGCTCGTGGGGACCGATGCCCGCCTTGGCCAAGGCCGAGAGCGCGGCGTCGGCGGCGAGATCGCTCGTCTGCATGCCATCGGCCGCGATATGCCGGGCGCCAATGCCCGTATGCGAGCGGATCCACTCGTCCGTCGTATCCACATCCACCATGGCGGCAAGCTCGTCGTTAGTTATGCGGCGTTCGGGAATATGGACGCCCATCGATCGGATCACTACGGACATTCGGTCCTCCTCGGACTAGAATCCAGCATCCTCGCGGTTCCGCGCGGCGTGTCTTTGACAAATATCGATCAAATGTCAGTTGCGTTTAGGATACTGATTTTACAAATAATGTCAATACGACAGAAATCGGGAAAGTGTCGCGGGCCATATTGACAAATTCCAACATAACGTTAGATAAGTATGCTGCCGCGGAGGTTGCGATGCCTTACAAATCCGTCGTCCTGGTAAAGCAGGTACCCGACACCAAGAACATCACCGGAGAGGCGATGACGCCCGAGGGTACTATCAATAGGGCAGCCCTGCCCACGGTCTTCAACCCCGAGGACCTCAACGCCCTCGAGATGGCTCTTCAGGTCAGGGACCGCGAGGGGGGAGAGGTTACGGTCCTTACGATGGGTCCGCCATCGGCCGCCGATATCCTGCGCGATTCCCTGTTCCGGGGCGCGGACCGCGTCATCCTGCTGAGCGACCGTAAATTCGCCGGCGCGGACACTCTAGCCACTTCCTACGCCCTCGCTTGCGCCATCCGAAAGCTAGGCGAGGTAGATCTCGTCTTCGCGGGCCGTCAAGCCATAGACGGAGATACCGCCCAAGTGGGGCCCCAGACCGCAGAGAAGCTCGGCATGCCTCAGATCACCTACGCCGAGTCCATAGTCCAGCTCGAAGGCCGGTCGATAGTCGTGCGGCGAGCCCTCGACCAGGGCACCGAAACGGTCAAATGCAGTCTGCCCTGCCTCCTCACCGTCGTCTCCAGCGCCAACGAGCCGAGGCCCGATTCGGTCCGTCGGCGCATCGAGTATAAGCGCGCGGCGACGAAGCTCGAGTACAAGTCCCTTCTCGCCAAATGGCCCTCCTTCGGGACCGAAGAGGCCCTCGACGCCTATCTGAACGAGCGCGGCCTGGTGATCCCCGTTTGGTCGGCGGACGATATCGACGCCGAAGAGGACAAGCTCGGTCTGGCCGGCTCCCCGACTCAGGTGCACAAGATCAATTTCGTCGTCCTAGAGAGCACTGATACAAAGGAAATACAGCCGACGCCCGAGGGCATCGCAGGCCTGGTCCAGGAACTGGTCCGGGAATACATAGTAGGGTAGGCACAGGATGAGCGAGTCCAGGAACATTTGGGTCTTCGTCGAGCAGGACGAGGGCAAGATCGCCGACGTGAGTCTCGAGCTCATCGCCAAGGGCCGCGAGCTTGCGGACCAGCTCGGGAGCGAGCTTTGGGCCGTGCTTTGCGGCCAAAGCGTCGAGAGCCTCGCTCGGAACCTGATAGAGGTAGGCGCCGACCGCGTCCTTCTCGCCGAGCACGCCGAGCTCAAGCTCTATAGGACCCTGCCCTACGCCAGGGTCCTCACCGGCCTGGTCAAGGACAGGAAGCCTTACATCCTCCTCTTCGGCGCAAGCCCCGTGGGCCGCGACCTCGGCCCGCGCGTCGCGAGCGCGGTACGCTCGGGCCTCACCGCCGACTGCACCGACCTGCAGATCGGCGACTACGAATCGAAGAAGGAGGGCGTCGTCTATAAGGACCTTCTCCTGCAGATACGCCCCGCCTTCGGAGGCAATCTCATCGCGACGATCGTCAATCCCAGGAAAAGGCCGCAGATGGCGACGGTCCGCGAGGGAGTTATGCGCATGCGCTCCGCCGACAAGGGCCGCAAGGGCGAGGTCGAGCGCGTGAGCTGCGCATTCGAGCCCGGCGACCTTGTCCTCGAGGTCTTGAGCCGCGAGCTGCGGCAGTCCACGGTCCGGCTAAAAGACTCCACGGTCATCGTGTCCGGAGGGGCCGGCGTCGGCGGCGAGGCGGGATTCCAGCTCGTGCGCGAGCTCGCCCACGTCCTCGGCGGCGAGGTGGGCGCATCGCGCGCCGCAGTCGATTCGGGGGCGATAGGCAAGGAGCATCAGGTCGGCCAGACCGGCACGACGGTCCGGCCCAGGCTCTATATCGCCGCGGGCATCTCCGGCGCCATCCAGCACCGCGCGGGCATGTCGGAGTCCAACAAGATCATCGCCATCAACACCGACCCCGACGCGCCCATCTTCCAGATAGCGCAATACAAGATCGTCGGCGACCTCAACGAGGTCATACCCCTCATGATCAGCGCCCTGCGCGAAAAGGCTAAATAAGGTAGGCGGCCATGGCAGATAATTTTTACCTCGACAATCCCGACCTCCGATTCCGCATGGAGAGCGCCGATCTCGGCTTCGTAGTCGCTCTCAAGGAGCGGGGCTATTCCTACGCCGCTTCGCGCCGGAACGCTCCCCGCGACTTCGCCGACGCCCAGGACAACTGGCGCCTCGTCCTCGAGATCCTCGGCGACATCTGCGCCAACCTCATCGCCCCGCGCGCGGCCGAGGCCGACGAGGAGGGCGCGAGCTTCGAGGGCGGCCAAGTGACCTACGCCAAGGCCACCCAGGCGGCCATCGAGGCTTTCCGCAAGTCCGAGATTCTCGGCTGCATGCTCCCCTGGGAGTATGGCGGCCTCAATCTCCCCGAGACTGTCTACCAGGCGATGATCGAGATGGTGTCCAGGGCCGAGGGCGGCCTCATGACCATCTTCGGCCTCCAGGAGATCGCCTCCACCGTCAACGAGTTCGCCAGCGAGGAGGTCAAAGCGCGCGTCCTGCCCCGCTTCGCCCGCGGCGAGGTCTTCGGCGCGATGGTCCTCACCGAGCCCGACGCCGGATCGGACCTAGGCTCCGCCCAGTGCAGGGCGACCCTGGACGAGGCGACGGGGAAATGGCGCATCAACGGCGTCAAGCGCTTCATCACGAACGGCAACGCCGACATCCACCTCGTCCTCGCCCGCAGCGAGGAGGGCTCCAAGGACGCGCGGGGCCTGTCGATGTTCCTCGTCGAGCGCGACGAGACCGTGCGCCTAAGGCGCATCGAGAACAAGCTCGGCATCCATTCCTCGCCCACCTGCGAGATCCAGTACAAGGACAGCCCCGCCGAGCTCGTCGGCAAGCGGCGATTCGGCCTCATGCGCTGCGCCATGTCCCTGATGAACGGCGCTCGCGTCGCCGTGGCCACCCAAGCGGTCGGCATCGCCGAGGCCTCCTACCGCGAGGCCCTGCGCTACGCAGGCGAGCGCGCCCAGTTCGGCAAGGCGATAGTCGACCTCCCGGCGGTCGCGCGGATGCTCGTCTCCATGAAGGGCGAGATCGAGGCGGCCCGCGCCCTCATCTTCGAGACCGCGGTCTGCGTCGATACGCTCAAGGCCTGCGAGCAAAAGCAGGCTGAGCTCGAGAAGGAGGGCGCCCCTTCGGACCCCGCTCTCATCGCCCGCAAGAAGCAGGCCTCGAACCTCGCCGACATCCTGACCCCCATGAGCAAGTACTACGCGACGGAGATGGGCAATCGAGTATGCTATAAGGGCATGCAGGTCCACGGCGGCGTCGGCTACATGAAGGAATTCAACGCCGAGCGCCACTACCGGGATGTGCGCATCACCAATATTTACGAAGGCACGAGCCAGCTCCAGGTCGTCGCGGCCCTCGGGAAGATGGTGGGACGGGGCCTGGACGTCCTTCTCGACGGATTGGCCGCCGAGGCAGTCCCCGAGGCCCTCTCCGCGCTTAAAGAGCGACTCGCCGGGACTACCGAGCTCTTCAAGAAGTGCTGCGACTCCCTTCACGGCTGCGAGCGCGACTCCGTGGATTACTTCGGCGTCGATCTCATGGAGATGGCCGCCGTCGTGGTCAACGCCTGGCTCCTCCTGCGCGACGCCCGCGTCGCGGACGACGCTCGCGTCGCGCAGGGTCCGGCGGCGTCGGCGACGCACAAGGCGGAAGTCCTTCGCGCCTTCGCGGCCGAGCATCTGCCGCGTGCCGAGGGCCTGGGGGCGGCCATACTCTCCGGAGACATGTCGAGCATCTCCGCGAAGGACGCGATTTTAGCCTAAACGGGACTCATGGCACTTAAGCATTCAAAACGTCTAGCCACATTTCCTCTAATAGGTTAATAATGTCATTCGGTATCCCGGTAGTAAGAGGCTGAAGAAATGACGAACGAATTGCTCCTCGGCTTGCTGATCTTCGTTCCCCTTCTCGGCGCCTTCGCGTTGCCGTTGATCGCCCGGATATCGGAGGCCGCGAGAAACATCGTCGCCCTCTGCATGGTTGGCACTTCGGTCGTCTGCGCCGCTTTGCTCCTTCCAGCCGCGATTTCAGGCCAGGAAGTCGCCATCAAGCTGGCCCTGGGCGTCGGCGGTACGCTCTTTAACGTCGATAAACTCGCCGTTTTCATGGCTCTCGTCTCCTCCGTAGTCAGCTCGGTGATCGTCTTCTACTCCTTCAGCTATATCAAGCACTACGAAAACCGGAACGAGTACTTCGCGATGGTCGTACTCTTCCTCGGCTCGATGATGGGCCTGGTCTTCTCGAGCAACCTCATCTACCTCTTCGTCTTCTGGGAGATCACCTCTTTCACCAGTTGGCGCCTCATCGGCTTCTTCAGGGAGCCCAAGACCGTCCTAAAGGCCGACAAAGCCTTCCTCGTCACGGTCTTCGGAGCCCTTGTCATGCTCGCCGGCTTCCTCCTCGTGTACCAAGAGACGGGCTCTTTCGACTTGGGCGCCATCAAGGCCGCCCTGGCGGGGAAGCCCATCTCCAACCTGGCCGTCATACTCATCCTTTTCGGCATCCTCTCCAAATCCGCGACCCTTCCCCTCCATACCTGGCTGCCGGACGCGGGCGTCGCGCCCTCTCCCGTGACCGCCCTCCTCCACGCGGCGGTTCTGGTGAAGATCGGCGTCTACGTCTTCGCGCGGCTCTTCGTGGCGACCATGGACGTCGAAGCCGTCTGGCACACGATCGTTCCGATCATCGCGGCCTCGAGCGCTCTTGTCTCGGCCGGCGCCGCCATGATCGAGACCGACATGAAGCGGATCATCGCCTATTCGACGATCAGCCAGATCGGCTTCATCTTCCTCGGCCTTTCCTCCGGCGTGGAAGTGGGGATCGCGGGCGGCCTCTTGTACATCCTCATGCACGGCATAGCCAAAGGCGGCCTCTTCCTCTGCGCCGGCATCATTGAGCACCAGACACATACCAAGGACATCACGAAGATGGGAGGCCTCGCGGCCAAGATGCCGTTAACGGCCTTCGCCTTTCTCTTCTGCTCATTCTCGGTCATGGGCGTGCCGCCCTTCGGCGGGTTCTTTTCCAAGTACCTCGTATTCGCGGGAGTCTTCGCCTCGGGCCAGACGGCGATAGGACTTGTATTCCTAGCCGGGGCCTTCATGACGATCATCTACCTGTTCAGGCTCTTCACGTCCATCTTTACCGGAACCATGAAGATACCGGTCGCGGGGGAGGGCAGCCGCGGAATGGTGGGGAGCGTCGTCTTCCTAGCCGTCCTCTCGCTGGCGAGCGGGATCCTCGTCAATATCCCCTCGGCCTTCGTGCATAGCGCGGTGGTCGCGATGCTGGGAGGTTCCCGATGAATCCCGCCCTCCTCCTCCTGCCCATCCTGCTCCCCGCCTGCGCGGGCCTCCTCTGCCTCCTCGTGTCAGACAAGGCCAAGATGGTCAAGGAATGGATCACGATCCTCGTCGCCGCCGCGAACCTCGTGGTCGCGATCCTCCTCTTCGGCAAGACCGCGGACCTGTCCTATCCCTGGATAGATACCTGGGGTATCTCATTCTCCCTTCGGCTCTATCAATTCAGCGGCTTCATCGCGCTCGCCGCGGCCGGCTTCGGCTTCCTCATCGCCGTCTATTCGGCCGCCTCCATGAAGGGCAAGCCTAAGCTGCGGCAATATTACTCCTACCTCCTCCTGACCCTCGCCCTCGTGGACGGGGCCGTCCTCGCCAACAACCTGATACTCCTCCTCATATTCTGGGAGAGCCTCCTCTTAACCCTCTACGGGATGATAGCGATAGGACGAGAAGGGGCGACGAAGACGGCGGTCAAGGCCTTCGTCATCGCCGGCGTTACCGACCTGTGCATGATGGTGGGCATCATACTTCTCATAAGCATCGCCGCTACGTCCACGATGTCCGACATCCACGTGCCTGCGACGGGCCTTGGCGCCCTCGCCTTCGTCCTCATAATGATCGGCGCGATCTCCAAGGCCGGGTCCATGCCCTTCCATAGCTGGATTCCCGACGCGGCCGTCGATGCCCCCCTCGCTTTCATGGCCTTCGTGCCTGCCGCCCTCGAGAAGCTCCTCGGCATTTACCTGCTGGCCCGCGTCTCCCTGGACTTCTTCGCCATAGGCCCGGGCTCGGGCTTAAGCATCCTGATGATGGCGGTGGGCTGCGCGACGATCATCCTCGCCGTCGGCATGGCCCTCGTCCAGAAGGACTATAAGAAGCTCCTCTCCTTCCACGCGATCAGCCAGGTCGGTTACATGATCCTCGGCATCGGGACCGCCCTCCCCGTCGGCATCGTCGGCGGCCTCTTCCATATGATCAACCACGCGATGTACAAGTCGGGCCTCTTCCTGAGCGCCGGCTCCGTCGAGAAGCAGGCAGGCACTACCGATCTCGCCAAGCTCGGCGGCCTCGCGCGCAACATGCCTATCACCTTCGCCTGCTTCCTCGTCACCGCGGCCTCGATATCCGGCGTGCCGCCCTTCAACGGCTTCTTCTCCAAGGAACTCGTCTACGACGGGGCCCTCGAGTCAGGCTGGATCTTCTACGCGATCGCCCTCCTCGGCTCGCTGCTGACCGCGGCTTCCTTCCTCAAGCTCGCTCACGCCGCCTACCTCGGCCCTCGATCCAAGGAAAACGAGGGAGTGAAAGAAGCTCCCTGGCCCATGCTCGTCCCGATGATCGCCCTAGCGGCCCTCTGCATCCTCTTCGGCGTCTACAATCCCCTGCCCATCGACCATCTCATCGCGCCCATCGTCGCGGGGCGCGGTTTCGACCTTCCCGCCCAGGGCTTCTCCGGCTTCCCGGCCAAGGGCTTCCTCGTCCTCGGGACACTGATCGTCCTGGCCATCGCTATCCTCAACCACCTCTATGGCGCCAAGAAAACGGGCAGGGGCCTGGGCGCGGTCGATCACATACATCACGCCCCGCTGCTCCGCAACATATACGATGCCGCCGAGAAGGGCTATCTCGATCCCTACAATATCGGTATGTGGCTGGTTAGGGGTTTCGCGCGGGTCGCCTGGTGGATAGACCGGGCGGTGGACTGGATCCAGGAGACGGGCATCGTCGCCATCACTCGGACACTCTCCTCCGGCATACGAAAAGCGCATACGGGCAGGTACTCCCGCTATATCCTCTGGTCATTGGCCGGGGCGGCAGGGATTCTCATCTGGATGACCCTGTCTCTCTGAGGAGGATGGATAGATGCCGCTCGTATTCGTGCTAGTCCCCCTAATCGCCCTTCTGGCTATCAACCTGCCCCTGGGCTCCCTCGGCAAGAAGCTCGGCTTCCCGACCGCCGCCCTACTGGCCCTGCTGCAGATCGGAGCCGTACTCTTCGCGCCGGGCGCCTGGGCTAATCCCTCGGACTTTCTCGGGGGAAGCGTCCGATTCGCCTTCTCCGCCGATCGCCTCAGCCTCCTCCTCCTCCTCTCGATAGGCATCGCCGTCCTCGGGGCGCTATGCGTCGCGCGCTACCTGTTCCGCGATTCCAAGAGCGAAGAGGGACCGCGCTTCTTCAACCTGACCATCCTCGCGATGATCGGGATGAACGGCGTGAGCCTCGTCTCCGACCTCTTCTCCCTTTACGTCTTCCTCGAGATCACCGCCGTCTCCTCCTACGTCCTCATCGCCTTCGAAAGGCAGAAAGAGGGGCTGGAGGGCGCATTCAAGTATCTCATACTTTCGGCCGTCGCCACCGTCATGATGCTCAGCTCCATCGGGCTCTTCGTACTGGCCGTCGGGGACACGAGCTTCGCTTCCGTGGCTAAGGCGGTCGCGGAGGGCGGGGGCGACTGGGTCGTCCTTCTGGCCGTCGGACTTTTCGTGGGCGGCCTCTTCATCAAGGGCGGTCTCGTGCCCTTCCACGCCTGGGTGCCCGACGCCTACTCGTCGGCCCCCGCGCCGGTCTCGGTCCTCCTAGCCGGCATCGTCACCAAGACCACGGGCGTCTACACCTTGATCAGGCTATCGGGCTCGGTCTTCGCCAACGCCTTCCACCTCAATCTCGTCTTCCTCGCGGTCGGAATCCTGACCATCTTCGTGGGCGCCCTCGCCGCGATGTGGCAGAAGGACATGAAGCGCATGCTCGCCTACTCGAGCGTGAGCCAGGTCGGCTACATCATCCTGGCCTTGGGGGCCGCCAGCCCCCTGGGCGCGGCCGCGGCGGCCTTCCACCTCTTCAATCACGCGATATTCAAGGGGCAGCTCTTCATCAATGCCGCGGCGGTGGAGAAGCAGACGGGCACGAGGGACATGGACCAGATGGGCGGCCTTTCCGCGCGCATGCCGCTGAGCTCCTGGACCTCGGTCGTCGCCTTCCTGTCGGCGGCGGGGATACCCCCCTTGGCCGGCTTCTGGAGCAAGCTCCTCATCGTCGTCGCGCTCTGGAAGGCCGGGCAGAGCGGTTTCGCCGTCGCGGCGATACTCGCCTCCATCCTGACCCTCGCGTACTTCCTCATGCTCCAGCGCAAAGTGTTCTTCGGGAAGCTCTCCGAGCGCTTCGCCTCCGTAAAAGAGGCCTCGCTCTGGCTCGTCCTCCCCGCTCTCATCCTGGCCCTCGTCTCCATCGGCGTCGGGCTCTTCTTCCCCCTGCTCTGGGATACGATCCTAGTCCAGGTAGCCGGAATCTGACGATAATGGAGGGATCGTGATAGTCATCTTCGTCGTCCTCGGCCTAATGGTCGTCTCGAGTCTATGGACGGTCATGACGAGGTCTCTCGTGCGCTCGGCGCTAGGGCTCGCCCTGACGAGCGTCATCCTAACCATACTCATGTTCCAGCTCGGGGCCACGATGGCCGCCGTCTTCGAACTCTCGGTCTGCGCCGGCCTCATCACAGTCGTCTTCATCAGCACGATCAGCATGACAAAGGCCCTCACCCACGCGGCCCTGCTCACGAAAACCCGCGACCGGCTAAAGCGCTACTGGTACTTGCCCGCCCTCCTACTTGTAGCGGGGGCCGTCCTGGCCTTCGTTTTGTCGCCGCTGCCCTTCGAGGCGGCAACGCCCGTTCCTGCGGCGATCGACTTCGACGCTCTCAAGCAGATGCTCTGGAAGGATAGGCAGACCGACCTCCTCGGCCAGATAACCATAATTTTCGCCGGCGTAACCGGGGTGATCGTCCTCTTCAAGGAGAGGAAGGGGGGGCAGGAATGACGGCCGCTTTCGTCGTCTTCAAGGCCTATTGGATATTCATCGTCCTCCTCGCCCTCGCGGGAGTCTACTGCGTCGTCGCGACGAGGAACCTCGTCCGAGTCCTCATCGGAATGGAGCTGATGACAAAAGCCGCGACCCTCCTCATCGTCGTCGCGGGCTGGGCCTCGGGGCGCATGGCCCTCGCCCAGGCCCTGATCATCAACCTTATCGTAGTCGAGGTCGTCGTCATCGCCGTCGCCGCCGGCATCGTCGTGTCCCTCTTCAGGAAGAACGGCTCGCTCTCAACGCGCGAGCTGGACAAGCTCAAGAACTAGCCAAGGAGTCGGGTATGTCAAGCATCTGGTTCTTCCCGCCCCTGGCCTTCGGCATCGTGATGCTGCTGGTCGTGGGGATGTCGCTTTATATGAGGAGCCTTGCCTTCCGCGGCGTCGCGGCGGCCGGATCGGTAAAATCCTACGCCTGCGGCGAGGACGTGGCGGAGAATTCCTTCAGTCCCGACTATTCGCAGTTCTTCTCCTTCGCATTCTTCTTTTCGATCATGCACGTGGTCGCCCTCATGATCGCGACGATGCCCAAGGCGGCCCTCGCGGATCTCTTCATGCCGGCCTTGTACTTAGCCGGGGCCCTCGTCGGCCTCGTTTCCCTCTTAAGGAGATGACGTGAAGCTCTCTGAAAGGCTCGTGAATTGGGCTAGGATCAAGTCTCCCTGGGCCATCCACTTCAATACCGGCTCCTGCAACGCCTGCGACATCGAGATCGTCGCGGCCATCACGCCGCGCTTCGACCTCGAGCGCTTCGGGATCCAGGTCAAGGGCGCGCCGCGGCACGCCGATCTACTGCTCTGCTCCGGCCCGGTGACGCGCCAGATCGAGACGAGGCTCAAGCGCATACACGATCAGATGGCCGAGCCGAAATTCGTCGCCGCGGTGGGCAGCTGCGCCTGTACGGGCGGAGTCTTCCGAGGATGCTACAACGTCAAGGGCGGCATCGATCAGGCTATCCCTGTCTCGATCTACATACCAGGCTGCCCGGTGCGCCCCGAAGCCATCATCGACGGCGTCGCGAAGATGCTCAAGACTTTGGAAGAGAGTCAGAAGGGGAAAAAATGAGCAAGCGAAGGACTGAAGAAGAGCTTAAGGCCGAGCTCGTCGCGGCCTTCCCCGAACTCGAGGGCAAGGTGCGCGTAGCCCGCGAGCGGAGGGTCTGGGTCGAGGTCGAGCTCGCCTCCTTCAGGAAGATCTTCGAGCGTGCCGTCAAGGAGCTCGGCTTCTCGATACTGTGCATAATCACCGGGCTCGACGAGGGCGAGAATCTCGGCTTCATCTATCATATAGCGGACCAGGGCGGCACCATGCTCAACATCCACACCCTGGCGCCCAAGGCCGACCCCAGCATCCGGACGATCTCCGACATATTCCCCGCGGGCCACATCTACGAGCGCGAGCTCATCGACCTCTTCGGTGCCAAGGTGTCGGGGCTGGCGCCGGGAAACCGCTATCCCCTGCCCGACGGCTGGCCGGAGGGGCAGTATCCCCTTCGCAAGGATTTCAATCCCGCCGTCCTCGACGCCGGCGGAGAGGGCGCCTGATCATGGCAACGACTCGCATACCCATAGGTCCACAGCATCCGGCCCTCAAGGAGCCGGAGAGCTTCCTGATCACCTTGAACGGCGAGCGCATCACCGACGTCGCGATGCGGCTGGGATACAACCATCGCGGCATCGAGAAGGCCGCCGAGAATCGGACGTACGTGCAGGACATCTACCTCATCGAGCGGGTATGCGGCATCTGCTCCCACTCCCACTCGAGCGCCTTCATCCAATGCGTGGAGGAGATCGCCGGCCTCGAGGTCCCGCTGCGGGCCAAATACCTCCGGGTCCTCATAGGCGAGCTCGAGCGCGTGCATAGCCACCTCCTCTGGCTCGGCGTCGCGGGCCACGAGATCGGCTTCGACACCCTCCTCATGTACTCATGGCGCGACCGCGAGGTGGTCATGGACATCCTCGCGATGCTCACGGGCAATCGGGTCCATTACGCGATGAACACCTTGGGCGGCGTCAAACGGGACGTCACCGAGGAGCAGGCGAGGGAGATACTCAAGGCGGTCGATACCCTGGAGGAGAGGACCAAATACTACATCGATGTGGCGACCCACGAGACCACCCTCATCCAGAGGCTGTCCGGCCCCGGTTTCATCTCCAAGGACGACGTCCTCAAGTACGGCGTAGTCGGCCCGACGGGCAGGGCATCCGGAGTCGGCCGCGACGCGCGCAAGGACGATCCCTACGCCGCCTATCCCGAGCTGGACTTCAATGTAGTCACCGACGATCACTGCGACGTCTACGGCCGCACCCTCGTCAGAGTCGGCGAGCTCATGGAGTCCTACAAGCTCATCCGCCAGGTCCTTAAAAAGCTCCCCGCGGGGGACATCGCCGTCAAGTCGCCCCGGCGGATTCCGGCGGGCGAGGCTGTCTCGCGCTACGAGGCTCCCCGCGGCGAGGACGTCCACTACGTGCGCGCCAACGGCACCGACAAGCCAGAGCGGGTCCGCGTGCGCGCTCCGACAATGGCCAACCTCCAGGCCGTCGCTAAGATGCTCGAGGACAACAACCTCGCCGACGTTCCCATCGTCATCGCCGCCATCGACCCCTGCTTCTCCTGCACCGACCGCATGGTACACATCGATCGAATCGATCGGGGGCCATCCTCGGAGAGCTTCGAATGGGGAGCTTTGAGGCGCAAGGGCATCGAGTGGTATAGCGCGAACGGAGTCGATTTCACCGAGCTTAACAAGCGATTCGAGGTCCGCGGATGATGCAGTCGATCCTTACTCCGCTCTTCAATATCGTCGTGTTTCCCGGCTTCCTCTTCCTGGCGGCCATGGGGATGCTGGGGCAGTACGTCGATCGCAAGCTCTACGCGCGCCTGCAGAACCGCGTGGGCCCGCCCTTCATCCAGCCCCTCGCCGATTTCATCAAGCTATCGGCCAAGCAGGAGACGCTGCCCGAAGGGGCGGACCGGAGGATGTTCCTCGTCCTGCCTCTCGTAGCCCTGGCGGCGACCGTCACGGCCTCCTTCTACATACCGATGTGGAGCGACAAGGCCCTCTTCAGCTTCGACGGCGACATTATCGTGACGCTCTACTTCCTCATGATACCGACGGTCAGCTTCTTCCTTGCCGGCCACGCCTCGACCTCCCTTTACGCGGAGATCGGCGCGGTGCGCGCGATCACCCAGTTCTTCGCCTACGAAGTCCCCCTCTTCCTCGCCGTGCTCTCTCCGGCCCTACTGGCGGGAACCTGGTCGATATCGGGCATTGCCGCCTTCTACGCCGCGCGCCCCGGCTGGTGGCTTTTCAACATCCTCGGATTCGGCGTGGGCATGGTAGCTGTCCTCGGCAAGCTCGAGAAGGTGCCCTTCGATATCCCCGAGGCCGAGACCGAGATCGTCGGCGGAGCCTTCACCGAGTATTCCGGCAGGCTCCTCGCTCTCTTCAAGATGACGGTCGATGTCGAGGCCATCGTCGCCGCCTCGCTGCTCGCGGCCATCTTCCTCCCCTTCGGCCTCGGCCTGCCCGCCCTCCTCGGCTTTCTTGTCTACCTCCTCAAGGTCTTCCTCGTCCTCGTCCTCCTGACCCTGCTGCGGACGATCATGGCGCGGCTCCGCATCGATCAAATGATGGCCTTCTGCTGGAAGATCCTCGCGCCCCTCGCCTTCGTCCAGATCGTCGCCTCTCTCGTGCTCAAAGGAGTCTTGTCATGAGCTTCCCCGGGAAAATGGCCGCGCAGGTGATCGGCGGCGGCCTATTTCATAAGCCCGCGACCCTGATGTATCCCGCCGAGAAAGCGACGATGCCCCTGGGATTCCGCGGCAAGCTCAGCTTCTGGCCTGAGCGTTGCGTTTTCTGCAAGCTCTGCATGAAGGACTGTCCCTCGGAGGCGATCCAGATAAACAAGCTCGGCGAAAAGCGGTACGAGGCTATCGTCAACTTGGGGCGCTGTCTTTTCTGCGGCCAGTGCGTGCAGTCCTGCAACAAGGACGCCCTGGAAATGACGACGAACTACGAGCTCGCCGTGGGGCAGAGCGGGAGCCTGACCGTGAATATCGGCAGGGACCAGGCCGAGGGCGGATTCGAGGCCGTCTGCGAGGACGAGGACTTGCCGGCGCCGGAGAGGGCGGCCGCGGCGGCCAAGGCCGCGCAGTGAGCGAGTCCCTGGCGGCCCTGCTAAGCGGGGCTTCCAGGATCACCGTACTAGGGGTCGGCTCGGAGCTGCGGTCGGATGACGTGGCCGGCCTCCTCGTCGCGCGCTCTCTCGCCGAAGCCTTTCCCGATTCCCCCCTCGTCCTCGCCATCGACGGCGCGACGGCGCCCGAGAATTTCACCGGCCAGATAATCCGCTTCGGCGCCTCCCACCTCGTAATCGTCGATTGCGCCGATTTTGGCCAAGCTCCCGGGACGACCAAGGTCTTCCCCGTCGCCGATATCGGAGGTGTCTCCTCCAACACCCATACCCTGCCGCTCAAGATCATCGTCGACTACCTGAACAAGTTCCATCCCTGCGAGACTATCGTCGTAGGGATAGCGCCCGGGTCCCTCGCCTTCGACGGGAAGCCTACTCAGGCGGTCGTCGCGGCCGCCGCTCGCATCGCGGAAGAGCTCATCGCCGTCGGCAAGCGCCTTCAGTCCCCCGATGATTCGGAGGAGGGACTCATACCCCGCAGCTCGCTACCTGCGGCGCTTCAAGGTACAGGGGTATGAGGCCCTCGTACAATAAATTTCCTTGCCGAGCGAACGATACCTCGCAGCTTGCTGCGAGGTCGTTCATCGTCCGTAAGAGGATCCTCGTCGCGGGGACCGTTCAGGGGGTAGGCTTCAGGCCGGCGGTCGCGAGGGCGGCTGCCGCCCTCGGCTTCTCGGGCTGGGTCGCCAACACGCCCGGCGGCGCCGAGATCGAAGTGCAGGGGCCCCAGGACGCGATAGGCGATTTCGCCCGTGACCTAGCTTTATATCTGCCGATCAACGCTCGAATCGAGTCCTTGAGCCAGGCTGACATCGCCGCGCGCGCCGAGGCGGGCTTCGACATCCGGCCCAGCCTGAGGGAGGGACAGACGCGCTTCAGCGTGCCTCCGGATATCGCGATCTGCCCCGCCTGCAAGGCTGAGTTCGAGGATCCGCAAAACAGGCGCTACCGCCATGCCTTCATCAGCTGCGGCGACTGCGGACCCCGCTACACTTACATAGTCGATCTGCCCTACGACCGGCAAAACACGACGATGGCCGCCTTCCCGATGTGTCCTTCCTGCCTCTCGGAATACGAGGATCCGCGCGATAGGCGATACCATATCGAGGGCTTCTGCTGCCCCGACTGCGGCCCCGCCCTGCGAGGCTTCGATGAAGGGCTGAGGGTCCTGCGCGGCGGAGGCATCGCCGCCATAAAGGGGATCGGAGGCTACCATCTCGCCTGCCTCGCCGACGACCAGGGCGCGGTGGCCGAGCTGAGGAGGCGTAAGGCGCGCCCTCGCAAGCCTCTCGCGGTGATGTATCCCGGGATCCTGGAGCTCGAGAAAGCGGCGGCGCTAGTGGCCGAGGAGGCGGAGCTCCTCCTCTCGCCCGAGGCGCCCATCGTACTGATTCCCAAGGAGCGCTTCAGGCAGAGGCCCCTCGAGGACCTCGCGCCGGACAACCCCGCGCTCGGCGTATTGCTTCCCTACACGCCCCTTCACCTCCTCATCCTCGGCGAGCTTAAGGCGCCCCTCGTGATGACGAGCGCCAATATGCCCGGCGATCCCCTGGTCATCGACGACGAGGCCGCCCTCTCGGGCCTCGTCGGCGTCGTCGATGCCTGGATATGCCACGACAGGAGGATCCAATCGCGCGCGGACGACGGCGTCGTCCTCTTTCAGGGTCCGGGCACTACGAGGATCAGGAACGGGCGGGGCTCGGTGCCGCGCCCCTTCAGGCTATCGTCTCCTTCGCCAAGAGGGGTCCTCGCCGTCGGCGGGGAGCTCAAGTCCACGGTCGCCGTCGCGTCGGGCAGGGATCTCGTCGCTAGCATCCATATCGGGGACCTCGAGAGCGAGAGTACCTATCTGAGCTTCAGGAAGGCGGCCGAGGGCATGCTCGCCTACTACGGCGTCAAGCCTGGAGTCGTGGCTGCCGACCTCCATCCGGACTACGAGTCCACGCGTTATGCGAAAGAACTTGCCGGACGGCTCTCCATCCCCCTCGTCCAGGTCCAGCACCATTTCGCCCACCTCCTGTCCGTACTATTGGACCTCGGCAGGATCGGCGGCGAAGAAAGCGCCGCGGGGCCCTTCCTCGGCATCATACTGGACGGGACAGGCTACGGGAGCGACGGTACGATCTGGGGAGGGGAGATATTCGTGGGGGACTCGCGCGGCTTCGAGCGAGCGGCGCACCTGAGCGGTTTCAGCCTTCCCGGAGGCGAGGCCGCGATCCGCGAGCCCTCGCGCATCCTCGCCGGCCTTGGTCTGGAAGCGGCGGGGCTTCGACCCGAGGCCGAGCTCGATGCGATTGCAAAGATCGCCGCGAACCCGAGGCTGTCGCCGTCATGCTCGAGCTGCGGCCGCCTCTTCGACGCCGCGGCCGCCCTCCTCGGCTTCGACGCTCGAGTGAGCTTCGAGGGAGAGGCGGCGATATGGCTGGAGAGCCTCGCCGCCGAGGCGGGCGGAAGGTCGATGGACATCGAGTTCGCGGCGATGGACGGTATCGCCCTCCTTCGCGCTTTGCGCGAGGAGGCTCCCGATCCGCGCGCGATGGACCGCTGCGAACTTTCCCGCCTCGCCCTCGCTTTCCACCGGAGCCTGGCTCGGAATATCGCGGGCGAGGCGGCGAGGATCGCGGCCGAGAAAAACTTGAAGGAGGCCTTCCTCTCGGGAGGAGTCTATCAAAACCGATTGTTCGCGAAGGCCCTGATCTCCGACTTAGGCCAGCTGGGCCTCGCCGCCCATTTGGGCGTCAGGGTGTCGCCGAACGACGCCTGCATCTCGATAGGACAGGCGGCCTACGCGATCGGCGGCGCGAATGGTATACTGCGGTAGTTGGAGGTCAGAATGTGCCTAGCCATGCCGATGAAAGTCGTGGAGATATATAAGGCCGAGTCGGGCATCGCCGGCGGAGCCGGCGGCGGCGGAGCCGAGGGAGTGGGGGAGTTCGGCGGCGTTCGTCGCAAGGTCTCCTTTCAGCTCCTCGAAAAGGTCGAGCTGGGGGACTACGTCCTCGTGCACGCGGGCTTTGCCATCGCCGTCGTCGATGAAGAGGACGCGCGCGAGACTATCGACGCCATGGACGAAGCCTGCATCGATGGCTGAGCCGACTCGTTCTCCCGCCCACGAGGAGTTCAGGAGGCGGGACCTCGTCCTCTCGCTGTCGGAGCGCATCGCGGAAAAGGCAGAGGGCCTGGGCCCGCTGCGGATCATGCACGTCTGCGGGACCCACGAGAGGAGCATCAACCGCTTTGGCATCCGCGGCCTCCTGCCCGGATGCGTCAAGGTCATCGCGGGGCCCGGCTGTCCCGTCTGCGTCTGCCCCGTCTCCGACATCGCCGCGGCTCGCAAGATCGCCAAGGTTCCCTCGGTGATACTCGCCACCTTCGGCGACATGCTCACCGTCCCCGCGCCGGACGGCTCACTTCAGAGCGCGCGCAGCGAGGGGGCCGACATACGGATAGTCTACTCGGCGGCCGACGCCTTGGAGCTCGCGCGCTCGGAGAGCGGCCGCGAGGTCGTGTTCTTCTCCGTCGGCTTCGAGACGACCGTCGCGCCCACGGCGGCCATCGTCGCCTCCCTCGCGGGAAGGCCGCAGAAGAACTTCAGCCTCATCGTCTCGAATCGCGTCGTCCCCGAGGCCCTCGAGCTCATCTGCTCCAGTCCCGAGCTCTCTATCGACGGATTTATCCTTCCCGGCCACGTATCCGTCATCATCGGCTCGGACGCCTATCTTCCCCTGGCGCGCGATCGAAAAATTCCCTGCGCCGTCGTCGGCTTCGAGAGCGTCGATCTGCTCGCGGGCATCCTCGACCTCCTCGAGCAGATACGCTCAGGGATCGCCGTCGTGGCCAACTCCTACTCGAGGGCCGTCCTCTCCGGAGGCAACGCCAAGGCGAAGGCCTTCATCGCGAAGGTCTTCGAGCCCTGCGACGCGGTCTGGCGGGGCATGGGCGTCCTGCCGGGAACCGGCCTTTCCCTCAGGAGCGAATACTCAGCCTACGATGCCATTTCCAAGTTCGGCGTAAAAGTCGGGACCGAGGACGAGGGCGTCCCCGAGGGCTGCCTCTGCCCCCTGGTGATGACGGGCCAGAGGGAGCCCGAGCAGTGCCCCCACTTCGGCCGCGCCTGCCGGCCAGAGAATCCGGTAGGTCCCTGCATGGTCTCGGACGAGGGCACCTGCAAGATCCGCATCGAATTCGGAGACGCCGGATGAATGCCGTCGAGATGGGCCACGGCTCCGGCGGGACCCTCATGGAGGAGCTCATCCAGCGGATCCGCTCGGTGTTTTCTTCATCCTACCTCGATCAGGGCCTCGATTCGGCCATACTCCCTCCCGTCGATGGCAAGCTCGCCTTTACCACCGACTCTTTCGTCGTCAGGCCCCTGTTCTTTCCCGGCGGCGACATCGGCAAGCTCGCCGTTTGCGGCACGGTCAACGACCTCTCGGTAGTCGGCGCCACTGCGCGCTATCTCTCGTCCTCTCTCATCCTCGAGGAGGGCTTGCCGCTGGAGACCCTGGATCGCGTCATCTCCTCGATGGCCGCCGCGGCCCGCGAGGCAGGCGTCGAGATAGTGACGGGCGATACGAAGGTCGTCGAGAAAGGCCACGGCGACGGCGTCTTCATCACTACCGCGGGGCTAGGAAGCATCCGCGAGGGGATCGATCTCTCGGGCGCCCTGCTTAGCCCCGGCGACGTCCTCATAGTCTCCGGCAGCCTCGGCGACCACGCGATGACCATACTCGGCCTGCGCGAGTCCCTCGGCTTCGCCTCGGCCCTAACGAGCGATTGCGCCCCCTTGAACGGCATGATAAAGGCCCTGTTGGATTCGAAGGCCGAGCCGCTTTTCATGCGCGACATAACCAGGGGAGGCCTGGCCGCCGTCCTCTGCGAGCTCGCCGCCCTGCGCGCTGCCGCGCTCGAGGTCGAGGAGGATGCCCTGCCCCTTCGCGACGAGGTGAGGGCACTAGGCGAGCTCCTCGGCATCGACCCCCTCTCGATGGCGAACGAGGGCAAGATCCTCGTCGCCGTCCGCGAGTCGCGCGCCGACGCCGCCCTCGCGGCCCTGCGCGCCCATCGCTACGGCCGCGACGCGCGCGCGATCGGGCGCGTCGTCGCCCTAGGGGCCGAGGGAGTGAGGATGAGGACGAGCTCGGGCGGCATGCGTCGCGTAACGCGGCCCTACGCGGAGAAGCTGCCGCGGATTTGCTGAAGGGAGGGATGCATGATCGACCTGATGAACGACAAGGTCCTAAAGGCCATACTCGAGACGATGCCGGCGGAGATAACGGTGATCGACGCCGACGACGAGGTCATCGGCTGGAACAAGGACGAGGATAGGATCTTTAAAAGAGCCGCGACCTCGCTCCAGCTGAACTTCCGGCTTTGCCATCCCAAGGAGAGCCTCTGGAAGGTCGAGCAGATCGTAGACGAGATGAAGTCGGGCGCGCGCGAAAAGGCCCGTTTCTGGATCGACCTTCCGATCGGGGAGGGAGGCGGGAAGCGCAAGGTGCTGATCGAGTTCTTCGCCCTGCGCGACCGCGACGGCAGCTATCTGGGCTGCCTCGAGTATACGCGGGACATCGAGGACGAGAGGGCGCTCCAGGGCGAGAAGCGCCTCATCGACTAGCCTCTCGCGCCGCTACGAGCCACTCGAGGATCCGGTCGGCGCCTTCGCCAGTCCTGCCGTTGAGAGGCAGAAGGGCGGCATGGGGCGCGGCCGCCGCGAGCCCGGCTTCGAAGAAGGTCTCGTCGAAACCCATGGCCTCTTTAAGGTCGATCTTGGTGAGGACGCAGGCGCCCGACTTCGCGAAGATGAAGGGATACTTGTAGGGCTTGTCGCTGCCCTCGGAGACGCCCGCGACGACGATCTTCAGGTCCTCGCCGATGACGAACTCCGCGGGACAGACGAGGTTGCCTATGTTCTCGATGAACAGCCAAGAGCCGTCCTCGATGCGCATCTTGCCCAGAATCGCTTCGATCATGGGCGCGTTGAGGTGGCAGTCGCCTCCCGTCTCGATCTGATAGGCCTCTATCCCGAGCTCGCGCAGCGCCCTCGTGTCGATGTCGGAGGCAATGTCGCCCTCGATGACGGCCAGCTTGCTTCCTGAGCTGCGTATCCGCTTGGCGAGGGCCGATATGAGGCTCGTTTTGCCTGCGCCGGGACCGCCGAGGACATTGACCGCGAATATGCCGCGCGCGCGAAGGCCCTCGTGTATCGCGCTCGCCCTCGCGTCGTTCTCCTCGTATATCGCCCTCTTTATCGAGACCTTGATTCCCAAGACTACTCCTTTTCGATCTCTATCGAGTCCACGTAGAACTCGTCGCCCGAGCCCGCGAGCGAGCCTGGCCCGCCACAGCGAGGGCACTCGAGGACCCAGCCGACCCGGTCGTATTCCTCGCCGCAGGATGCGCAACGCAGCCTTGTCTTTACGTATTCTACCTCGAGGGCCGCGCCCTCCGCCGGGCCTCCCTTGGCCATGATTCCGAGGAAGAAGGCGAGGGACTCCTCCATGTAGCCCGTCGCCTCGCCGACGACGAGCCTGATCTTGGTGACGCGATCGGCGCCCCGCGCCCCCGTCTCGGCGTCAACGATCCGCAGTATGGCCTCGGCGGCGCTCGCTTCATGCATCGTAAAACCCTTCGTCGCCCGCGTTCAGCCCGCGCGAGCGCCCATGAGCTGGGCGAACTCGGACAGCCGCATTAGCGGAGAGCCTCGTTCGCCTTCGCCTGCATGAGCTGGGCGAACTCGGACAGCCGCATTAGCGGAGAGCCTCGTTCGCCTTCGCCTGCATGA
>Ga0182027_10000764_pt1 | contig 54508 bp, 52 predicted proteins | sample 712E1DmetaG_FD_121300 | JGI IMG/M metagenome (GOLD analysis project Ga0182027, IMG submission 121300) | Permafrost microbial communities from Stordalen Mire, Sweden - 712E1D metaG (Illumina Assembly) | ecosystem: Environmental > Terrestrial > Soil > Wetlands > Permafrost | place: Sweden...
AACGCTACAAAGAAGCAACCATTGTAAATGCCCGAAAGATACTTAACTGCGTCTACGCCGTATGGACGTGCAACACACCGTACAAAAGACCAAATACTTGACTTTAGATCTCAGGTCTGGAACGAGGTTAATCCTTTGACATCTTTTGCCAGATTCGATATTTCTCAAGCCAAGGTTTTAATTCTTCTTCTGTTTTTCGTTTAACTTCCGCTTCGCCCGCTTCTCGTGCAGTATCAATCTCAGCAATCAATCTTTCTATCTTCACAATTAGGTCAGGGTCAAGTTCTATCATGTCTTGTTTAGTGGCGAATACATACATTGACTTCAAAGTAGCCAAATGTTTACGAGCGTTAATACAGTCAAATTCGAGTGCATTGTTTTCGCCCGCTCCAACAACTTGAGCGGCATAGAAATAAGAATCATTTGCAGCATTCTTTATTTTGCTCGCAGTTCTCCACTTTTCGTCTATTGAATTAGTCTCAATTGCGTCAGCGACCTCATACATTGATTTGGCAATCGCGGAGGCTTCTTTAAGTAGTGAGCTTTCTTTCATAGTCTTATCCTAACAAAGTAGATGTCGGTTCTGACGTCTACTAATTAATCTCGTGTGGTACGCCCGGCAGGACTCGAACCTGCGACCTCCGGCTCCGCAAGCCGATGTTCTATCCAACTGAACTACGGGCGCATATTTAACAGGGGCAATTCTAACACATCTGATAGTAATGATACTAGCATATATCTGATAGAATAGATTTGTTATGGAGAGGTACCGAAGTGGTCATAACGGGGCGGTCTCGAAAACCGCTGTATCCGCAAGGGTACCGTGGGTTCGAATCCCACCCTCTCCGCCATAATGTGAAGCTTAGAAACAATTAAATATAAACAGCGATACAATAATCTTATGCAAGACAGTATTTTTACAAAAATTATCAAAGGTGAAATACCTGCTTACAAAATTTATGAAGACAATAAAACCATAGCTATTTTAGATATTCATCCTAAGCAACCAGGACATACGTTAGTCATTCCAAAGATTCAAGTTGACCAATTATGGGATTTAGATTCTATATATTACCAAGCGGTTATGGAGACATGCCGAAAAGTTGCCCTTCGGATACGTGATGTTCTTAAACCTGCTCGAGTTGGCGTTATCGTAGAAGGCGTAGATGTCAATCATGCCCATGTTCATCTTATTCCATTTAATACACCTGAAGAATTTCATGCTTTTCGTGATATGAACAAAGCTACTGACGACAAAGATTTAGCTATAATGGAAGATAAGCTTAAGCTTATGAGCAACGAATAAATTATGAAATTCTATTTACCGTTACTTTTTGGTGTTGGTGTTGGAGCGTGGGTATTTAATAAGATAACCAACCGGACACACCGTGCTCAACTAGGTGTTATTACTGGTATTGTTGTTGGTTTAATGGCGTTTTTTGTCTTTTTTACGCTATATTCATTCGTCAAGAAATAAAGTAGCCATTTCATACTATAATGTACTTCCCTTTTAGTTTTTAGGCAGGTATCATATGGCTATGGATGAGAAGGGTTTGGGGCACCGTCTGCAACTTGCTAGAAAGTCTGCCGGATTAACGCAACAAAGCTTATGCCAGATAGCTAACCTTAGCTATTCCACGTTGGCTAAAATTGAACGTGGCGCCATTAAAGCACCGTCGATTTTTACTATTCAAAGTATTGCTGATGCCCTGCATATCAGATTAGATGAACTAATCGGGCGTTCTATGCCCAGCACTCCGCCGGTAAAAAAACGATACCATTCAAAAGGCGGAATCAGTTTTGTCTACTTTGATATCAACGGCTGTTTAGTCCGGTTTTTCCATCGGGCGTTTACTAAATTAGCCGATGCTTCTGGCCAATTGGCAGACGTTGTCGAGACAGCATTCTGGCATTACAATGATCAAGTTTGCCGCGGTGAGATAAGCGTAGATGAATTTAACAAAGCACTGGCCAAGCGTTTGGGCATGCCGTCACTTGATTGGCAGACCTATTATCTGGATGCCATCCAAACAATACCTGAGTCCCATAAGTTAGTCAGCTGGATCAGCCAGTATTATGGTATCGGTATTTTGACGAATATCATGCCTGGATTCCTCGATACCATGCTCCAGAAAAAACTTATCCCGGATGTCGCTTACGATGCAATTATTGATTCATCGGTTGTTCATACAATTAAGCCGGAACCAGAAATGTATAAGCTAGCTATTAAAAAAGCCGGCTGCCGTCCTGATGAGCTATTGTTGGTAGATGACTCGATGACTAATCTAGTAGCTGCCGAAAAAGCCGGTTGGCACGTATTGTGGTTTGATGATTTCCGCCCTGATGAATCAGCGAAACGTATCCGGCAAACCCTGGAGTTGGTTACTGATGGGGCTGGGGCGGAGCAGGTTGGGTCGGCTGAGCATCTGAAGGCTGCGTCGGTTTAATTGTTTCGGGTGGTACGTATCTTCTATATTCTTGGTTGATTGTTTCGAGGACCTCTTGAGCTTCAAGTAGTTCTTTTTTAGTTTGTTCAATAATTTCTGGCGGAGCCTTAGATGTATATGAAGTATTAGTGAGGCGGGTTTCCAGACGCAGGACTATGTCTTTTTGGATTTTTTGTTTTCTACCGAGGTCTCGGATGTATTGCTTAAGTAATTTTCGATCGACATCAAGCCAGCATTGGTACGGAGTTTTTATCAAACGCAAACCAGGACCCACTTGTACCTCTGTTACAGTTTCAACTTTTGTTAATTGCTCAATCAGTTTGGCATTATCTATTACGAATTGGGGGACAATATAATGAAGTCTGGTTTTGGTGATCTTCAAACTGTTCTTTAGATAGCGTACTTCGGTGATAATGTTCTTGATTTCTTCAAATTCATGACTCTGCTCCGGATAAACTGTGTTCATTTCCGGCCAATGACTAGTTATCAAGAAAGGTTGCGGCTGCCATTTTAATGTCTGCCAGATAGTTTCTGTCACATAAGGGGCGAACGGATGGGTAATCTTAAGTATTACTTCTAAACAAGTTTCTAATATATCTAGATTAGGCTGCAGTTTAGAAGATTCGATGTACCAATCCGCAAAATCATCCCAAACAAAATGGTAGATGCAGTCGAAAGCTTCACTTAACCGGAGATTGTCCATATCTTCTTCGACGCCCTTGAGTGTCTGCTGCAGCTTTGTTAATATCCAAAAGTCGGCTAAAGTCGAAGGTTTAACATGCAGTTCTCGTTTATAGTCATCCCCGACTTTATCTTCGATGTAGCGGGCAATATTCCACAACTTGTTACAGAAATTACGGGCATCTTCGATTTTACGCGGATCGTAACCTCTGTTAATACCGGCCGAACGACTGCTATTCAAACCGATTCTTAAAGCGTCGGAACCAAATTGACTAATAACATCTTTGAAATCCACAGCATTCTCACGGCTCTTGCTCATTTTCGCGCCGATGCTGGTCATCACCAGCCCGTGGGTATAAACAGCTTCAAAAGGAACCTTACCAGTGACATATAATCCCAGCATTATCATGCGAGACACCCATGGATAAAGTAGATCGCCACCTGTTTCCATTAAACTAAGCGGGTAGAAATCTTTATAATCCTGCCCTTGTGGAAAATCTAACGTAGCATAAGGCCAAGAACTACTGGAAAACCAGGTATCAAATACGTCCGGATCGCGACGGTAAGTCTTCCCGTTAACTTCGATTAACTCCTTATGGACATCTTCGTTATAGATCCAATCATCAGGCTCATCAATATTCTGAAAAGCCGGGATAGGTATTCCCCAGGCAATCTGGCGGCTGATGTTCCAATCCCTTAATTGCTTTAGGTAATTAACCAGTTGGGTCTTTTTTGCCGTTGGAAGGAACTTTATTTGGTCAGTTTCCAGAGCTTCAACTGCCCTTTTGGCCAACGGTGCCATATCCACAAACCATTGCTCTCGAAGTAACGGCTCAATAATTGTTCCGCACTTATAACAGTGGCCAACACTGTGTTTAGACTTGTCAATTTTGAATAGAAACCCCTGCTCTTCCAGATCTTTCACTACTCTGTTGCGGGCATCTATAACCTTTAATCCGCGATAACGCTCCGGCATAATGTCCGAGATAACACCCTCAGTAGTTATAACAGAGATGAATGGTAGATGATGCTTTTGGCCAACATCAAAATCGTTCTGGTCATGGGCTGGTGTCAACTTTACTGCTCCGGTACCGAACTTCTGATCAACAAAACTGTCACTGACTATCGGGATTTCACGATCAACTAATGGTAATTTAACAGTTCTTCCAACGTATGCTCGAAAGCGGTCATCGTCTGGGTTAACGGCAACACCGCTGTCTCCAAGCATTGTTTCTGGGCGGGTTGTTGCGACAATAATTTGGCCGGTACCATCTGTTAATGGATAACGGATATAGAAAAGATCGCCCTTCTCTTCTTTATATTCGACTTCGATATCGGCAAAGCTGGTGCCATGAAAAGTACAAAAATTTACTAGTTTCTCACCCCTGTAGATTAATTTTTCATCCCACATTCTTTTAAATGTGTTATAGGCCTGTCGGACTATCTTACCATCTAACGTAAAAGTAAATCGGTTCCAATCAATACTTGCTCCCAGCAAACGAAACTGGGCTTCGATATTAGCTCGATTCTGGGCTACAAAATCCCAGACCTGGCGGTAAAGTTCTTCCCTGGAAAAATCAAAACGGCTCTTGCCTTCTTTGGCCAATCGCTTTTCATAAACCACCCAAGTTTCAAAGCCGGCATGATCAGCCCCCGGTAAGAAAAGAGTTCTGTCACCTATCAAACGATGATAACGGATAATTATATCCTCTATGCTGTAAGTAAGCGCGCTACCTAAATGTAAATCGCCATTAGCATTAGGCGGTGGGACAACTAAACTGAAAGCCGGGCCGTCACCTTGGGGACTGAAAGCCTGGTTTTTCTCCCATAGCGCGTATATATCCTCTTCGTATAGCTTTGGCTCGTAAGTCTTCGGTAATTTCATAATTTATCTATTTATTAGCATAACATCGGAAAGTAAGTTTGGCTACTTGCCCGTTCACGTGAACTTCAGACAAAAATACTCACAAGCTCCACACAAGCCGTAATTAAACAAACGCTAATACTGACCTTTTGTCTATGAAGAACGACCCCAATGGACTTTGGGATATTACCCTCATTTTTGTTTTTATAAGTTTAACATAACCCCAATCGGGGAATTTAGCAATACTAGTATTATTTGGTAACCAAGATTAAATAACAGGTACCCTGCTCTACTTAATTTGGATATTTACTGATAATTAAAGAAACTATTAGAGAACTGTCGGGTATGAAGCAGCTGCTATTATGTTGCTACATATTCAGGTCGGGTAAGACTTCTAATTTGTAAGGATCGGCTGGAGTCTGGTGTAGCTTGGCTTGGTAGCAGCCAAGCGTAGCTATCATCGCGCCGTTATCGGTGCAGAGTTTTGGATCAGTGTAGGCAATAGCAACCGGCAAGCGTTCGGCCAGCTGCCGCCGTAACTCCGAGCTGGCGGCCACACCGCCGGCAATCACCACACTGGCTGGAAGATACTCATTGAAAGCCGTTATTGTCTTATCCACGACGGTCTCAACTGCAATCCGTTGGAAGCTGGCAGCAATATTTGCTTTCTGGGCTTCATTTAGGCGTTCTGAGAGCTTTGAGGAAGGGAAGCCGAAAGATTCCCCGATTTGTTCTTGGGCCAGTCTTAGAACGGCTGTTTTCAGCCCAGAGAAGGAAAAGTCATATTTTTTAGTTAAACGGGCTTTAGGCAAATTATAGCTAAACGGATCGCCCTCCTTGGCTTTGAGTCCAATGCTTGGGCCGCCAGGGTAGGCAAGCCCCAGGATTTTAGCCACTTTATCAAAAGCCTCACCCATAGCGTCGTCATGGGTTTGGCCCAGTAAAGTATAGTCAAAGTGGCTATGGAACAGGACAAGTTGGGTATGCCCGCCAGATACTATCAAAGCAAGCATTGGAAATAAAGGCTGCTGATCAGGCAAACTGTAACCGGGCAGGGAAGTCTGGGTTAAGAAATTGGCATAAACATGTCCCTCAACGTGGTTGATGGCGTAAAGCGGTAAATTCTGGCAAATAGCGATTGTCCTGGCCGTTAGAAGACCTATCAGCAGGCTGCCGCCAAGTCCGGGGCCGTTGGTGACGGCTATGCCGTCTAACTGCGACCAAGTGCAATTGGCATCAGCTAAGGCTTGATCAATGACAGGGATAATGGCTTCAATATGGCTACGGGCGGCAATTTCCGGTACCACTCCGCCGTAAACAGCATGCAATGCGATACTGCTGGCAACAACATTGCTCAATAAATGGCTGCCGTTTTCAACCACCGACGCTGCTGTCTCGTCACAACTGGTCTCAATTCCTAATATTCTCATCAAGATTACAGTATACTTGATATCATGACTTTCCGACGATTCGTCAAACTATTTATCCCGCAAAAAATATTTAAAAAAATCGAAACCTACGGCCATTTGGGTGAAGCCGTGGTATTTAATGTCCTATACCGTTTCCCGGCGCGGCGCATGAATGTAATTGGCGTAACCGGAACAAGCGGCAAGACAAGTACCTGTTTTCTGGTTCACCGGATGCTTCATGAAGCCGGCTATAAAGTTGGTCTCATGACGACAGTCGCCTATGGAGCCGGCAGCGATATCAAACCCAATAATTACCATATGACCAGTGTCCCGACGCCGGAACTGATGCGGTGCATTAAAGATTTCCGGAATAAAAAAATTGACTGGTTGGTCCTGGAAACGAGTTCCCAGGCACTAGCCCAGAACCGGGTTTGGGGCATTCCCTATAGCATTGCCGTTATGACAAACGTTACCCACGAGCATCTCGATTATCATCGGACGTTTGAAAGATACCGGGAAGCAAAGCGAAAACTTTTCCGTTGGTGTGACCGTAACCAGCACGGGTTAAGGGTTGGTGTGATCAACGCCGATGATCCAAGCGCCAAGCTGTTTGCGGCCAGTATCAAACGGCCGATAACCTACGGGATTGAACGTGGCGACATGAAGGCGACGAAAATCGCCCTCCAGCCGGACGGAATTTCCTATCAGGTTGAGCATGATAAAAAAATAATCTATTCAATTAAGTGCCAACTGCCGGGTAAATTTAATGTCTACAACTCATTAGTTGCCGCCAGTATTGGTAACGTGCTCGGTCTTAACCGTAATCAAGTGGAGAAGGGAATTGCTGCCCTGGAGAGCGTTGAGGGCCGGATGACCCGGGTTGATGAGGGGCAGGATTTCACGGTATTGGTCGATTTCGCCCATACGCCAGACAGTTTTGAAAAGCTGCTTAGCGATATGCGGCCGATTGTCAAAGGCAAAATGATCGTGCTGTTCGGCTCACCCGGCCGCCGCGATGAAGCAAAACGGGCTATCCAAGGTGAAATATCCGGCCGCTATGCTGACGTGATTGTTGCCACGGAAGATGACGAACGCGATGCTGACGGTCAGGAAATCATGCGGCAGATTGCAGAGGGTGCGGAACTAGCCGGCAAAGTCATAGGCAAGGATGTGTTTATGGTTCACAACCGAACCGAAGCAATCCAGTATGCAATCAATTTGGCCCATAAAGGCGATGCCGTTCTATTGTTAGGCAAAGGTCATGAAAAAACCATCGCCCGAGCAGATGGCGATCATCCTTGGAATGAAGTCGGTGCTGCCAGGACAGCGATAAAAAACCGTTTAAAAGAAAAATAATTTTAAATCACTAAAGATCGATTTATTAGATATCAAAAAACCTGGCGGATAGGCCAGATTTTATATTGTCAGTAAATGTAAATAATATTAATTGGGGGTGAAGAGCGGGTATGGTTGAGTTGAAGATTGGGGGAGGCGAGGATGAAAAGGGCGGAGATAATGATCTCGACGCGTGTCCTCAAGCCTAATTGCTCAACCATGCCCGGATGCCCGAACGACTTCAAGCAGTAAAAGTAACTGCGAAAAACCGTTCGGGGCTATCCACCGGGATGCTCTAGTAGTGTAGGATGTTGTCGCTTTCGCCGCTTCTGCCTGCGCTGTGCATTGTTTCTGAGTATTCTTGCTCAGCTATGGCGTCGACGTCTTCTGTCAAGGAAATGAATTCCTCTGGGGGGAGATCTGTAAGCTTGTCGGCCATGGCGATGACTAGAAGTACGCAAGCTGTGAAAGCTCGTATATCTTCGTCTTGACCGACATCTGGTTCCAGCGAGGCGATGATTTGAAGCGTAAACCCGTGCGTACCGCGTATTACGTCAACTTCCTGAACGTCAGTAACCCGGTCAGGGTTACCGAGTGGGTCGAGATGCATCTCAAACCGCGTGGTTGGGAGATGGTGTGAAAGGCCCAGTTCAGGATTGGGGACAAGATTGTAAGTTGCAACCCAGCAGTTGAAAATCTTGTCATCCCAAACGCAGTCATCAAATGACAGCGTTCCAAGGTCGCAGACTTTGTCGACGATCTTGGGTCTTTGCCCAGAAATCCTTAAAACTAATGGATCACCAGCGTTTCCTACTACTTCGTTAAAGTCCATGTCACTCCTTGTGAGTCGACAAGCATCCGGTTGGGATACCATATATATTACAACCATAAACATTCTTGTCAAGGATATAAATTGACATAAACTCTAAAAAGTTGTAGAATTTACTTAGTTTTTGAGGTAAGAGTCAGATAATGAACTTAGGTATGTCAGAGCAAAATCCACAAACACCAAATTATGAGATTGCTAATCTTTCGGCTGTAGAAAAATGGCTGAAAGCTGATAGATGGAGCTCAGATTTGCTTAAAAGAGCCAATGAGCTTGATAAATTAGCCCGCGCCGGCCAAAATGACAATGATAAAAACACGGTTTTTGAGACACTGTGCCGATACACTTTGTATGAAGGCTTATTTGTCCGGGAGTTTCGTTTAGCGCCACGCAAAGACGGGAACTATTTCTTTGATATTGATGAAGTATTAGTAATATTTCCAGTCGACGAGAGGTTACAAGATGATTATAACGACTGGCGTTTAATTTTTCTTCAGGTAAAAGCAACTACCGGCGACAAGAAGGATTATATGGTTACCCATAATAATTTTGTTGATTTGGCTGAAGCATTGGCGAACGAACCGCCAATAACTAAAGACACACCGGAAGCTGAAACTTTCTGGGGCCGGACTATTGAGCAAATAAGCAAAGAACCGATTGGCAATATTCCACTCAGCGATGAACATCTGCATATTCTCCGTAATCTTCAATACTTATTCTGTGATCAGCCGAAATATGATTACGGTATCAGAGCCTTGCCGCATATCCCAAAAAAGACAGACGAAACTGCTTAGTCAATTTATTAAACAGGTCTTGACAGGTTAATTAGCGCTCCGCTATTATGAGTGCTGATACATTAGCACTCGCATAAGTAAAGTGCTAATGAAGCGAATCTAAACGGAGGATTATAAAGTATGAGCGTTCCAATTCAACCACTTGCCGATTATGTCGTAGCCAAGGCCGAAGAGCCTTTAGCTAAAACCGCTAGTGGCCTTTTTCTACCGGATAATGCCCAGGAAAAACCAAAAGTTGCCAAAGTTTTAGCAGCCGGCAAACAAGTCAAGCAAGTTAAAGCCGGCGACCGGATTATTTATAAAAGTTATAGCACTACCGAAATTAAAATCGATAGTGAAGAATATATCCTCGTTAAAGAGGAAGATATCTTAGCAACCGTTAAGTAACAGTGCCTAGAGGAGAAAATTATGGCTAAAAGAGTATTTTATGATGATGATGCCCGACGCCGGGTACTTGGCGGGGCGAAAATTTTATACGATGCAGTTAAGACCACGATGGGACCGAAGGGCCGCAATGTAGTATTGAGCAAAAGCTATGGCAACCCGACATTCACGCATGATGGCGTGGCGGTAGCCAAGGGAGTGGAATTAGCTGACGAAGATGATGAAACGCTTGGCTATAAAGTCGGCGCCGAATTAATCAAGCAAGCTGCCAGCAAAATGAACGACGTGGCGGGTGATGGCACTACGACAGTCACTGTTTTGACATACCATATTTTGGCTGAAGCCAATAAATTAATTGCTGCCGGGCATGATCCAATGTTGCTCCGCAAAGGCTTGGAAGCTGCTGCCCAAGATGTAATGGGTAAGTTAAGTACATTCAGTGAAGATATTAAAGACGATAAGAAGCGGGTGGCTGAAGTTGCTACTATATCAGCCGGCGACGCAGAAATTGGCAATCTTATAGCTGACGTAATTGAAAAAGTCGGCAAAGACGGAGTTGTTACCGTGGAAGAAGGGCAAGGCCTTAAGCTCGAAAGTGAAGTCGTTGAAGGCTTTACTTTTGACCGAGGATTCGTCAGTGCCTATATGGTTACCGACACAGCCCGTATGGAGGCCGTCTATGATCATCCGTCGATTCTTATAACCGACAAGAAAATCAGCTCAATCCAGGAATTTCTGCCGATCCTTGAGAAACTGGCCCAAGCCGGTAAAAAAGACCTGGTATTGATTGCCGAAGATGTTGAAGGCGAAGCGCTAGGCACCCTGATCCTTAACCGCCTAAAAGGCGTGTTTAATACTGTCGCCATTAAAGCGCCATCCTTTGGCGACCGCCGAAAAGATATCCTTAACGATATTGCAGTCTTGACTGGCGCAACAGTTATCAGTGAAGAGCGCGGCTATAGTTTTGAAAATGCCGAACTTGATATGCTCGGTTCCGCTCGGAAGGTTATAGTCACAAAAGATGAGACAACCATCATTGAAGGCGGCGGCTCCAGCTCGGAAGTATCGGCTCGGATTGCCCAGATTGCTGCCCAAATTGATAAGGCGACCAGCGAGTATGACAAAGAAAATCTTGAAAAACGCCGGGCTTCACTCAGCGGCAAGGTTGCCGTCATAAAAGTTGGCGGGGCAACTGAAACTGAAATTGAAGAGAAGAAATTCCGGGTTGATGATGCCGTCGCTGCCGTCAAAGCAGCCTTGGACGAAGGTATCGTACCCGGCGGCGGCGTGACGCTAATTAACCTGACTAACGCGATTAAAACGGTTGTCAGCGATGACGACTCAGTTACGGCTGGTAAGCAGATCCTTAAGAAGACACTCGAACAGCCGTTCCGTATCTTACTAACAAATGCCGGTATTAATGCCGATGAATGGTTGCCGCAAGTTAAAGCTGGCAAATCCGGCTGGGGCGTTGACGTCAATCATCCTGCCAAAAAACTAGTTGACTTAAAGGCCAACGGCATTGTTGATCCCACCAGGGTTACTAAAGAAGCACTGCAAAATGCGGTTTCAATTGCCGGTACCAGCATGACCATGGGTGGATTAGTGGTTGATATTCCAGAGAAAAAAGATGCCTCCCAGTCCCAACCCGACATGGGTGGTATGGGCATGATGTAAAAATATCAGCCTTAGTTAAAGTTAAGCTTAAAAAAACTTTTAGCTTTTTTCGTGCTGGGTGAAATAGTTGATTTCGTTAATAACATCGAGCAGTGCCTGGGCCCGGACTTTTTCGTCAGCAATTTGCTGGGCAGCCTGATATGCTTCAGGGATAAGCGATTTATTATCGGCGGCCTGGATCATCATCATCGTTGTCCGGAATTTTTCTTCAGGCGTTTGATCGAGATGGTCCATCAATGGGCTGAGTTGCTGCAAAGCCTGTTGTTTAATCGATAGTAGATCTTCCGGGGGAGTTGCTTGGGCTGGCGCTTCATTGTCATCGGACAACTGAGAAGCTACGTGGTCGAAATCTTCATCTGGCATTGGCTGGTTGCCACTGCTTGGTGCGGCTGGAGGAAACGGCGGAGTAGTACTGGTCGCTGGAGGAGATAAGGTTGGATTGGATGAAGGCACATAGTTATTACTAGCCGGCGAACCGGCAGCATTAGTGTTTACTGTCTGAGTATTGTCCATTGATAACAACGGCTCGACAGACAGATCATCATTTTGGTTATCCTGGTGCCCGAACATAAATATATCCCCCTTAATTTTTCTCTACGCTATACTATATATGATGTAGATTTTAGCGCAAGGAGCTATCAATGTTAGATGACTTACAATTTATCCACCAACGTGACAGTCAAGATGCTCTTGGCGTCGCCAATAAAGAATGGCAGCAGTTACAGTATGATTTTCAATCTGACTGGCACCCCAGTGGCAGTATTGATGCGGTAATTGTGACCGGAATGGGCGGTTCGGCCTTAGCGGCAACAGTTGCCCAAACTTGGCTTAATCCCAAAGTGTCTTACGAAGTAGTCCGTAACTATAATTTGCCGGATTATGCTAGCCACCAGGCATTAGTAGTCGCCTCCAGCTATTCAGGCAATACCGAAGAGACTCTGTCAGCCCTTAGCGACGCTGAAGACCGGGGTTGCCAGATAGTAATTGTGGCTTCCGGCGGTGAGCTGGCCGATATTGCCCAGCAAAAGCAATACCCGCTATTTCGTTTACCAACTGGGCTGCAACCTCGGATGGCTGTTTTCTATAATCTAGCCGCTTTAACGAAGCTGTTTGTTTTGGCAAACATTTGTCAAGCTGAGCGAATAGCTGAATTGCATGCGGCCGGCGAATGGCTACGCGATCAATCCGCTAAATGGTATGTTGATGTGCCGGCGGGTACCAATACCGCTAAATCTATCGCCCAGGAATTAATTGGTAAATCAATTGTTATTTACAGCGGCCCTAAGCTTTATCCAGCCGCCTATAAGTGGAAAATCAGTTTTAATGAAAGCGCCAAGCACATCGCTTGGGTTAACCAACTGCCGGAATTCAATCATAACGAGATGCTCGGTTGGACGAAGCAGCCGGTTGATAAACCTTACGTTGTAATTGACCTGCGGAGCTCGCTGGAACATGACCGTATTCAGAAGCGGTTTACGGTAACTGAGCAATTATTGTCCGGTATGCGTCCGGAACCAATCGTTGTCCCGGTAGTCGGAGAAACGATACTCGAGCAATTAGTCTGGGCTATCACGCTCGGGGATTTTGTCAGTTTATACACTGCTTTGCTGGGCAATATCGATCCGACCCCGGTTGATTTAATAGAGAAGTTTAAGAAAACGCTTGCCCAATAAGCTGATTTTTGTACAGGCATTTTGCAGTAATGATGTGCATAATGGCGGCTATAAAGGATAATCGATGAAATTATTAGTTGTTGAAGACGAAGAAAAAATCGCCCAAAGCCTCGAAAAAGGCCTCAAAGCAGAAGGCTATATCGTCGATGTGGCACTCGATAGCGACATCGCCGAAACGTTAGTCAGTGCCGGCAATTACGATTTAGTCTTATTGGACTGGATGATTCCGGGCAAACATGATGGCCCCGGCTTAGTTAGGTTATGGCGCGACCAGCAAGAACAAATGCCAATCCTGATGTTAACGGCCAGAACAACTATTGGCGACCGGGTCCGCGGACTGAATGTCGGCGCCGATGATTATTTAACGAAGCCGTTCGCCTATGATGAATTATTGGCCCGTGTCCGGGCGCTGCTGAGGCGGCCAAAAGCCCATAGCGGCAATGTGCTGCAAACCGGCCAGCTTAAACTGGATGTTCTGGCCAAGACTGTCGAGTACGAACAACAACCTGTCCATTTAACTGCCCAGGAATTCCGATTACTGGAGTATCTGCTAAGGCATCGCGGCGAAGTTCTTAGCAAGGACCGTCTGCTTGACCATGTTTGGGCCGACGAGACCCGTGTCCAACACAACACGGTTGAGACTTTTATCGCCAATGTCCGTAAAAAAATTGGTCCAGGCGAAACGGTCATTAAAACCGTCCGGGGCTATGGCTATAAGGTATTGTAGAGATCATGGAAACTAAGAAATCACCAACCCGGCCGTCAATTTTATCCAGGCTGAAAATGAATTTTGAATCAGTGACCACTACTCGACCGACAATTTTCCATTCTGCCCGGCTAAAATTGACCGGCTTTTATCTAGCCATTATTGTGGTGTTCAGTTTGATGCTGACGCTTAGCATCAGGACTCTAGCCCAACTGGAATTTGACCATGCCGGTATTGCCCAGCGAGGTGTTGTCCACCAACTGCTTGGTGATATTTACTCTGTTCCGCCAAATCCGGACAATGACTTTTTGCGGTTCCAATCAAACCAAGCTTCAACCGTGAGGCATCACTTAAATGAAGATGTTATCTTATTAAATGTATTAGCGCTGGTTGTCGGCGGGGCATTGAGCTATTGGTATGCCGGTCGGGCGCTTAAACCGATTGAAGAAGCCCATGAAGCCCAATCCCGTTTCTCGGCCGACGCCAGCCATGAACTAAGGACCCCGCTAGCCAGCTTGAAATTGGAAAATGAAGTATTTCTACACCAAAAATCATTTACTAAACAAGATGCTGAAGAAGTCATTAAAAGTAATCTGGAAGAAGTCCAAAGGCTGGAAAACCTGGCCAGCAATCTTCTGTCATTAACCCAATATGAAAAAGTTTCGTTAGAGCTTGAGCCAGTTGATGTATCAGTAGTTGCTAAAGAGGCTTGTCAAAGGGCCGAAGCATCGGCTAAACATAAGAAGATTTCAATAATTGCTAAGCTGCCTAGCGAAACGGTTATTGGCCATTTTGACAGCTTAGTCGAACTTTTCGGCATTATCCTCGATAACGCCGTGAAATTTAGCCCCCGCAACAGCCATGTATATGTTGATGGAGTTAAGGCCGGGAACCGTTTCCATGTCAGTTTTCGCGATGAAGGAGATGGTCTAGCGGAAGCTGACATAACGTTTATATTTGACCGGTTATACCGGGGCGATAAATCCCGGACCAAGCATACTCCCGGCTATGGGTTGGGACTGTCTTTGGCCAGGGAAATAGCCACCGCCAACCATGCCGACATAACTGCTCGGAACTACCCGAGCGGTGGTGCTCAATTTGTAGTCAGTTTGCAATTCGCCAAGCAGTCTAAACACAGTTAAAGCCAGTCAAGCTTGATATAATACAAACTATGCGGTGGAATTGGCATTCCCGGTGGGGCAGTTTACTGGCGGTATTATTTATATCTAGTCTGGTAAGTATTGGATTTTTCTTAGCTGAGGCAATTAATAACCATACGATGGTAAATTCTTTCTTGGTAACAAATCTAATACTGGCCTGGATACCACTTATTATCGTCTATTTTTTGCTGCGGGTACTGCCAGCGTACCCATGGTTGAATTGGCGGCCAATGTTATTAACGGTTCTGTGGCTGGCTTTACTGCCGAATAGCTTTTACTTAGTCAGTGACCTGATCCACCTGTCACTGGTTAATCCGAATAATATTCTGTATGACAGCGTTATGTTCCAAACATTCATTTTTAACGGTTTGGTTTTGGGTTACCTTAGCGTTTACTTAATCCATCGCCAATTGCAGCGGCGAGTCTCTGGAAAATGGACCAATATTCTGCTTGGCCTGGCTTTTTTCGTGTGCAGTTATGCAATTTTTCTAGGCCGCGAGATGAGACTGAGCTCATGGGATTTTATAACCAACCCAGCCTCGATACTTTTTGGCATGTCCAGTCCGTTCGCCAATATTTCCGGCCATTTACAAGTCTATACCGTAACGCTGATGTTCTTTATTTTAATTGGGCTGATGTATGTCGTGATGTTTAGTCTACTGCAAATATTCAACCGTTCGCGCTTACAGGCTTCAGAACCTAAGCTGGCACATGCTTCGGTTGACAGGATCCACCGGTAACAACCAATCGCAATGAATAATTATCATCGCACTATCCTGAAATGCTTAGGGGCTGGATTGCTGGTAGTGCTTGCCGGATGGGCAATAATTAACGTGTTCCAGTCACAAAGCCCATCGAAGTCGGTTATATTTACAGACGTGTCATGGCCGAACTGCAATAAAACTGTTGCTCTAAACAATACCGAATGGGGAATTGTCGGAGTCAACGGCGGATTGGATTTTCACCAGAATCCTTGCCTAGCGACTGAGACTAACTGGTTTTCGCACTATGGGCTATATATAAATACCGGCTATCCGGGTATCGCTGTTGCCAGGGAATATAGTACGGGTCCGGATTTATGTGCCACTGATGACCAGCTTTGCATTGCATATGACTACGGTTACCAGTCAACTGTCTACGATATTCATTACGTAATTAAACTAGGGCTGGTGACGCCGCTTTGGTCGCTTGACGTTGAAACCGCCAATGCCTGGACGGATGATCCACTGGCAAACAGTGCCTCACTTCAAGGCGTGATCGATGCTATCAAACAATTTACCTTTAAGCCAACTATCGTTATATATTCGACATCATACCAATGGGCTGTAATTACCAATAATTGGCGGCCAGCCACCAATTCGTGGTTAGGGACCGGCGATACTTCACTAGCCATGGCGGTCAATGCCTGCCACGAACCGTCTTTCACTAATGGTCCGCTTTGGCTAACCCAATATACGCCAATTCTAGATCAAGATTACACTTGCCAGCCGCTGCCGCTGTGGGCAATCGGCCCGTAAAATATTCAAAGTATTTAACGTTAGCTTTATTGCTACTGCTTATAAGCCTCTGATATGCTTACTTATATGGCTGATGACGCTTCCCATAATGTTTCATGGTGGCAAGGAACACCCGAAGCAGTCTTAGAAAAAATTGGCACAGGCCTGTCTGGCTTGTCGAATAAAACTGTTCTGGAAAGGCAAAAACAGTACGGCTTAAACGTCATAAGCAATAAGAAGACCAGCCTGCTGACTATTTTTATCCGTCAGTTTACCGGCAACCCGTTGATAATTATCCTGGCCATCGCCACTATTGTGTCTTACTTTTTAGGCCAGCATGACAGCTCCTACTATATATTCGGTATTATCATTGCCAGCGTTTTGCTGGGACTGTGGAACGAGTACAGCGCCGTTAAAACCGTTGAAGACCTTTTGAAAAAGATTTCTCCTACGGCACTGGTTGAGCGGGAAGGCGAAAAGCTCGAAGTACCGGTTACCCATCTTACTATTGGCGACATCGTCCTCCTTTCGCAGGGCACAATTATTCCGGCCGACCTGAGATTAATTGAATCAAACGACCTTGAAGTGAACCAATCGGCCCTAACTGGTGAAGCTAAGACGGTTTTTAAGACTTGCGAAGCTTTACCCGGGACACCCAAGAATACCGACAACATCGATAACTTCGGCTATATGGGTACTAGCGTTGTCAGCGGTTCAGCAAGGGGAGTAGTGCTGAAAATTGGCAAAGATACAGCTTTTGGCCGGATTGCTGAAACGACTTCTTTTGTCCGTCCGGTAACAGACTTTCAAAAAGGGCTCGCCAAATTTGGCGACCTAATCATCAAAGTCATCATTATCATGACAATAATCATCTTCTTGGTAAACTGGCTGCTTGGCCATACATTCATTAATTCATTGCTTTTCTCGCTGGCGATAGCCGTTGGGCTGACTCCCGAGTTATTGCCGGTCATTGTGACAGTCAGTTTAGCGCACGGCGCCGGCAAACTGGCTAAAAAACACATTGTTGTTAAGCAACTTATATCGATTGAAAACCTGGGCAATATGGATGTGCTATGCACGGATAAAACCGGTACGATTACCGAAGGCAAAATCGATGTTGTTAGTTATTTTGACGCCAAAGGCGAAAAAAGCCCAGCCATATTGCAGTATGCCTTGCTAAGCAACAGCGCTATCGTCCACCATAAGGTTCTAGGCAATGCCATAGATGTGTCTTTATGGGAATATGCTTTAAAGAATAAGATCGGCCTCGACAGCTCATTTAAAAAGATAGACGTCGAGGAATTTGATTATAACCGCAAAGCCATGTATGCCGTAGTTGAGCAGCATGGGCAGCGGTTACTTGTCGTTAAGGGTGCACCGGATAATACAATCGCTCTTTGCAAGGGAATTGTTGAGAAACAGGCGCTTCATAACCGGTTGATGGCACTTAATGATGACGGGCTAAGAATGGTGGCAATTGCTACTAAGAAACTGGCTAAAAAACAAAAGTATTCGTGGGATGATGTCAAAGACTTGCATTTTGAGGGTTATGTCACATTCTTAGACATTCCTAAAAAGAGCGCCAAAGAAGCCCTGGATAAACTCCACAGCCTTAATGTCCAGACAAAAATTATCACCGGCGACAACGAAGTAATTACGATGAAAATATGTAAAGAGATCGGTATCGATTTCAAGCAAATCATGCTTGGCAGCGAGATGGAAAACCTTTCCGATGAAGCTTTAATGCAGAAGGTCAATGACATTAATATATTCGCCCGGGTTTCGCCGGAACAGAAACTTAGGATTATCAATACACTGCAGAAGCATGGTCACACTGTCGGCTACTTGGGCGACGGCATTAATGATTTGCCGTCGCTGCACAGTGCCGACGTCGGTATTTCCGTTAATACTGCCGTGGATGTTGCTAAGGATACGGCAGCAGTAGTGTTGCTGCATAAAAGCCTGGACGTTATTGCCGACGGGATTACAGAAGGGCGGAAAACTTTCAGCAATACTATTAAATACATCCTCATGGCGACCAGCTCTAACTTCGGCAATATGTTTTCGGCGGCCGGTGCCTCGTTCTTTCTGCCATTCTTGCCAATGACCCCGGTCCAGATACTTCTGACTAACGGTTTATATGACGTATCGCAGTTAAGTATCCCTTCTGACAATGTCGATCCCGAGTCGCTGATAAAACCTAGGCACTGGAATATTAACTTTATTAAGGATTATATGATCTTCTTCGGGCCGCTGTCGTCGATTTTCGACTTCGCGACCTTTGGCGTTATGTTGTTCATATTCCACGCCAAGGGCTCGCTGTTCCAGACCGGCTGGTTTATCGAATCCATCGCCACCGAGATCCTGGTGGTCTTTCTAATCCGGACCTATCGCAGCCCGTTCTTCTTAAGCCGGCCGAGCAAATGGCTGGCTACCACCTGTTTGTCGCTGGCTAGCATTGGCATCCTGCTGCCCTTTACGCCGTTAGCTAGGTCATTAGGCTTAGTCGTCCCGCCATTAAAATATTTTGGCATCCTGATTATTCTAATCGTTTCTTACCTGACTTTAGTCGAAGTGGTCAAACACCGGTTCTTGAAAAAGCACAGTATGTAGCTGGATCACTATTTGCTGGTTCGGCGCTTACCAAATACGTATAGGTATAGTATTTCCAGGATTCCGGCCGTGTTGAGTACCAGCATGACAATGTACCAAGCTGGTTGGTTATGCTTGCTGGCCCGCCACAGCGCTAATCCCCTCCATACTAATTCCCAAACCGCTAACAGCAGTATAACTGTCAGTAAATTATGGGAAATGACGTATTGGTGACCATTGATGGTGTAGTTCATATTGCCATGGTAGCATAATTTTTTATTGAACTGACGGCCGGCAATCTAACTTTCCCCAGCTCTGTTAATAATGGAATGGACAAAGCATTATCTGTTATACTCGGATATATGAAAGAACGGTTGGAGGGAATGATTGCGGCCGCAATCCGTGATCTATTCAATATAGATATTAAAATTGATGTCAGCCGACCGGAAAAAGAATTCGGCGACTATGCCACTAACGCCGCCTTACAATTAGCGCCCAAACTAAAACGCCAGCCTCACGAAATTGCTGAACAATTGCAGCCAAGACTGTCTGAGGCCTTATCGGACTACAGTGAAAGCGTAACAATTGCCGACCCCGGATTTATAAATATCAGACTAAAAGAAGCGGCTTTATGGTATCAGGCCCAAATCGCCTTTTCTAAGCCGACCAATGGCCAGACCGTAGTTATTGAATATTCCGATCCTAATCCGTTTAAAATGCTTCACGCCGGCCATTTATATACCAGCATTGTCGGCGATGCGATTGCCAATCTGCTAAGTTCTACCGGCGCTTCAGTCCACCGGGTTAACTTTGGCGGTGATGTCGGGCTGCATGTGGCCAAAACCCTTTGGGCAATCATTTTTTACGAGGGCCAGGGCAATCTGGATAACGACGTGGTATGGCATAAAGTCCAAGCCTTGACCAGTAAAACGATTGAAGAACGGACAGCCTGGTTGGCCGATTATTATACTAAGGGCAATAATGCTTATAAGCTTGATTTGGTAGGAGCCAAAGCGGCAATTGATGAGCTAAATAAGCAAATCTATAAATTCCATGAAGATAACGACCATGCTTCAGCCATCGCCCAAATCTACTGGACTTGCCGGGACTGGAGCTATAGCTATTTCGATAAGTTTTACGATCTGGTCGGCATCCATTTCGAAAAGTTTTATCCGGAAAGCGAAACCGTCGACATTGGCATCCAAAAAGTCCGCGAACATATCGGCGACGTCTTTACGGAAAGCGACGGGGCGGTTGTTTTTACCGGTGAGGACCACGGGCTGCATACCCGGGTGTTTATCACCAGCCAGGGATTACCGACTTACGAGGCAAAAGATGTCGGCTTGCTGTTTAAAAAATGGGATGATTATCACTTTACCCGCTCGATCGTCATAACTTCTTACGAGCAAACGCAGTACATGGCAGTAGTTCTGAAAGCGATTGAGCAATTTGCGCCTGATTTGGCTCATGCCAGCCAGCATATTACGCACGGTGAAGTTAAACTGACAGGCGCTAAAAAAATGAGCAGCCGGCTAGGCAATATTGTCAAAGCGATTGAGGTACTAAACACGACTGCCGATACTTATTTTGCTTTGACCGGGAAAAGAGACGATCGCGTAATCCTGGGCGCGGTCAAATACGCTTTCCTAAAACAACGCCTTGGCAGCGATATCATCTATAATCCGATTGATTCGGTCAGTTTGGAAGGCAACAGCGGTCCGTATCTGCAATATGCCTATGTCAGAGCTTCCAGTATCCTATCGAAAACTGAACCCGACGATTCTCCGGTTGAAAACTTGCAGCCTGATGAAAGGAAATTACTGCTGAAAATCAGTGAGTACCAGGAAGTAATTGACAAGGCGATTGCCGAGCGACTGCCGCATTATATTTGCACTTATCTGTACGAATTAGCCCAGATTTTCAACCAATTCTACGAGCATAATCGGGTGATCGGCAACGACCGCGAAGCGGTTCGTATTAAGCTGGTACGTTGTTATACTTGCACTTTGCGGGCCGGCCTGGAGTTGCTGGGCGTACCGGTGCTAGATACGATGTAATGCTTTTTTAAAGTATTTTAAGGAGAAATTTATGAAGAATGGGGTAAACGACCCACCGATTTCATTGTCTGACGAACAATGGCGTAAAAAACTTACGCCGGAACAATATGCAGTGCTCCGACGGAAGGGAACCGAGCAGCCATTCTCCGGTAAACTTTTGCACAATAAATACCAGGGCGTATATGTTTGTGCTGCCTGCGGCCAAACGCTGTTCAGCTCAGATGCGAAATATGACTCCAAAAGCGGCTGGCCGAGTTTTAGCGATGTTATCAGCCAAGGTGCAGTTACTTTAATACCAGATTCCTATCAGGGCATGACTTTTTCAGAAGTAGTTTGTAAAAATTGCGGCGGCCATCTAGGCCACGTTTTTGATGACGATACTGTACCGACTACAGGCAAGAGCTACTGTATCAATTCAGCGGCACTTGAATTTAAAACTGAACCTAAAAAAACCAAAAAAATCTGATATAAAGACCAAGCAGAAATAATTAAACGGTGCTGGAGCTATAATACTTTGTTCCCCAAATTGCCATTTGCTCAAGAATTGGCATTAAGTCCTGGCCCTTTTTTGTCAGGGAGTATGTGATGCAAGGCTTATGCTCGGAGTCCGGATGCTTAATTATGATGGCTTGCTGTTCTAGGCAATCTAGCCGTTGGGAAAGCGTCCTGGGACTCATGCCGTGAATCGACCGCTCAAGTTCACTGAAACGGCGAGGGCCTTGAATCAAATCACGTAAAATCAGGGCGGTCCATTTACTGCCAATTATAGCCATAGCGCAAGCAACGCAGCCGTCTTTAGTTTCAATAATGGTTGGGGTAGTTGTTCTCATACTTTACAAAATATAGTAACTCAGCTATACTGACGGTTACTATATTAAGTATATCAGATATAATTTAAAAGGAGAAGCTAAATGGATAAATATAATCAGGTAGCTGACGAGTCATCAATTACTGCTACCCTGGAGGCTTTAAATAAAAATAACTTTCAGGCCCAAGTAGTTGATAATTTGGAAGCTGCCAAAAAAATTATAACCGATATTATTCCCTCTGGCACTGAAGTATTTACGGCATCTTCAGTGACACTTACCGATGCCGGTTTGGATAAGATTTTAAACGAAGCGCCGTATGTGTCAGTCCGCGATAAATTTATGCCATTACGGGGTCAGCCCGGCAAAGAAGTGGAAATGCGCCGGATCGGATCAGGTGCTGATTATGCTGTCGGCAGCGTTCATGCTGTGACTAAAGATGGGCAATTGCTAATTGCTTCAGCCAGTGGCAGCCAAATACCAAACGAAGTTTATGGTGCCAGCCACGTCATTTTTGTCGTCGGTGCCCAAAAATTGGTTAAAGACATCAATGACGGAATTCAGCGCATCCGACAACATTCCGTACCGCTGGAAAACGAAAGAGCAAAAATAGCTTACGGCGCCCCCGGTACTTCTTTAAATAAAATACTGGTTTTTCTCCATGAGAACCCGGGCCGGGTACATGTCATAATTGTCCGGCAAAATGTTGGTTATTAGTAAGTTAATTGTTAACTAGTATTTAACTTCAAACCGCGCAGTGTCTATAATTAAGTTGTTATAAGCCGAACAAACCGTAGGCGGAGTATATATTATGCCAATGAAGCAAATCGACAAGTCGAAAGCACCTACCAAATTACTCTGGATTGATCTGGAAATGACCGGACTCGATCCAATTAAGGATGTAATTTTAGAAGTCAGCGTTATTATTACCGACTTTAATTTTACAAAATTGGCAGAATACGAAGCAGTGATTCATCAACCTGATGCAGTCCTTGATTCGATGATCGAGTGGCCCAAACAGCAGCACCAGGCCAGCGGTTTGACAGAACGAGTTCGTCGGCAAGGCCGTCCCGAGACAGAAGTCGTCCAAGAACTAGTAAAGTTAATTCAGACGAATTTTAACTCGGAACCGGCAGTTTTAGCTGGCAATTCAATTCATACTGACCGGATGTTTATCAGCCATTGGTGGCCGCCAGTTGAAGCCTTGTTACATTATCGGATGCTGGATGTCAGCAGCCTTAAAGTGTTAATGCAGGGTAAGTACAATAAAGAATTTGAGAAAAAGGACACTCACCGGGCAACGGCCGATATCGAAGAATCAATTGCCGAGCTGCAGTATTATTTAGATTTGTTACACAATGGACCATCAAACAGTTGAAAATTATATTTTAAGTCTGCCTAATGCCAAGCTTGGCTACCCGTTCGGTGAGAAAGTCGCGGTTTACAGCGTTAAAGACAAGATGTTTGCTTTGATTGAAGAAGGCCGCCAGCCATTACGGATTAGTCTGAAGTGCGACCCATTGCTGGCCGAAACGCTGCGTGACCGCTATGACAGCGTCATGCCCGGTTACCACTTAAATAAAAAACACTGGAATACGGTTGTCTTAACCGGCCAATTAAGTTGGGAAGATGTCCAGGATCTGATAAGGCACAGCTATCAACTGGTCACGGCTGACGTAACTAAGGGATAAATAGCATTAGCAGTTTCATGTTTGGCGGTATTATTAGCGTACAATGAAAACCATGGATGCCGTTGAGGATATTAAGGCTCGTCTCAGTATAGAGGACGTAATTGGCGAGTATGTTCAGCTAAAGCGATCAGGCCGGAACTGGCGCGGTCTAAGTCCGTTTACTAACGAAAAGACGCCAAGCTTCATAGTCAGCCCCGAAAAACAAATCTGGCATGATTTTAGTTCCGGCAAAGGCGGTAATATGTTCAGTTTCGTCATGGAAATGGAGGGTTTAGATTTTCGTGGCGCCCTCGAGCAATTGGCCCGTAAGGCCGGGATTGATCTTGAGCAGTACCAAACTTCGTCTAGGAATTTAAATAGCGGCAAACAAAAACAAAGAGTCTATGAACTGCTGGAATTAGCGGCTAAATTCTACCAAGTCCAATTCAGCAATAACCGAACAGTCTTGGAATATGTCTTAAAGTATCGAAAATATTCGAAAGCTACAGCTCTGGAATGGCAGCTTGGCTATTCGCCGGAAAGCGGTAGTGCCTTGATAACATTTCTGTGCTCCAGGAAGTTTACTGACGATGAGATGAAAATGGCAGGGGTAAGCATCGGCCGATCTGGCCGGATCAGTGACATGTTCCGCGGCCGGCTGATGATTCCCTTAGCTGATCCGCAGGGGCGGATCATTGGCTTTACGGCTCGTATCCTCAGCAATGATCCAAAACAACCCAAATACATCAACACACCCCGAACAATTGTCTATGACAAAAGCCGGCATATATTTGGCATGCACCGCGCCAAAGAAGCTATCCGGCAGTCTCACTATGCGGTAGTAGTGGAGGGTAACCTGGATGTGATTGCCAGCCATCAGGCCGGTATCCGCCAGACGGTAGCCGTAGCCGGTACGGCTTTAACAGAACAGCATCTTAAGGGATTAGTCCATTTTACCGAAGATATTAGGTTATGTTTTGATGCCGATAAGGCCGGCGTTGCCGCCACCGAAAGAGTGATTCCAATTGCCAGTAAAGTCGGCGTCAATTTAAGTATGATTACCCTGCCCAGCGGGAAAGATCCAGATGAATTGGTTAAAAATGATCCAGCTGCCTGGGTAAAAACCATTGAGAAACCAACCTACGCGCTTGATTGGCTGATTGCCCGCTATCAGCAATCGCTTAATTTGACTACCGCTATTGGCAAACGCCAATTCAGCAATATCATTATGAATGTCGTACGCAACCTAGGAGACCAGGTTGAACAAGAACATTATGTCGGGTTGATAGCGACCATGATAGGTGTTAGTCGGGAAGCATTATTATCTAAATTAACACCAACGCCGACCCAAAGACTTAAATCCCGGCACTCACAATCTCCAGAAGTAGCAGATAAAACGGACGTTGAACTAAAAAAAGTCCAAGACCACTTTTTGTCGCTTATGCTGTTGCAGCCGAAATTACGCGATTACCTGACAGTCATTACCATGGCCATGATGCCGGATGATTCAGCCCGGATACTTTTTAATTTCTTGAAAGCCAACTCTGATTTTGCCGGTGATCCGCTGGCCCAACCGCCATTGCAACAGATAGCCGATTATGTTAAAATTTTAATGTTACAGCATGAAGCTTTATACCAGAATTTGGATATTCTTGAATTGCGATATGAAGCAGCGCGGCTGCAGACTCGCCTTGTCGGGTACTATGTAAAAGCTAAGAAACATCAGTTAGCCTTTCAAATGCAATCAGCTAATGGAGCTAACACTACATCATTATTGGAACAAGCAAGAAAGTTGGACATATTATTAAAAAAAGTAAGAGAGGTTTAGCAAATATGGCGGATACTGCTAAATTAAAAAAAGATAATCAAGCCCATAATAAGCTTGAACAAATTAAAAACCGGTTAGTTGAAAAAGCCAAACAAGAGGGCCGGATCGATCAGCGTGATATACTCAGCGCGATTCCGGACAAACCGGAAAACGTCGAATTACTTGATAGCTTATATACCGAACTGGCCGATATGAATGTTGATATCGTCGCTACCGAACCGATAGTCGAAGAGTTTACTGATGAATGGCCAGTCGAAGAGGCCGAAGAAGTTATAATTGATGATCATACCTACCTTGACGATATTGCCGATGATTCGGTCCGTTTGTTTTTGCGCGAAATAGGTCAGATACCACTACTCTCAGCCGAAGAAGAATTGGCCTTGGCAAAACAAGTTGTCGAAGGCGACAAAGAAGCCAAAGATAAAATGGCGGTTGCTAATTTGCGCTTGGTGGTTTCGATTGCCAAACGCTATGTTGGCCGCGGGCTCGACTTACTGGACCTTATCCAAGAAGGCAATACCGGCTTGTTGCGGGCAGTTGAAAAATTTGATCCCGACAAAGGCTTTAAATTCTCAACTTATGCTACTTGGTGGATCCGCCAGGCGATAACCCGGGCGATTGCTGATCAGGCTCGGACCATCCGGATTCCCGTCCATATGGTTGAAACCATAAATAAATTATTGCGCATGCAAAGACGGCTGACCCAGGAATTGAACCGGGAGCCGACCAATGAAGAAATTGCCCAAGCTATGGAAATTGATGTTGATAAAGTCGAGCACATCATGAAGATCAAGCAAGACATTTCAAGTCTTGATGCTAATATCCGGGACGATGAAGAAGAATCAGTTTTAGCTGACTTCATTGAAGACGAAGATACGATCCGGCCGGAAGAATCAGCCAATAACCAGCTACTGAAAGAGCAGGTGAAGGGTATACTTTCGGCGCTGACCGAACGCGAACAGAAAATTCTCAAATTACGCTTCGGTTTAGAGGACGGGAAACAACATACACTCGAAGAAGTCGGACAGGAATTCAGTGTTACCAGGGAACGAATCCGCCAAATTGAAGCCAAGGCCCTGGCCAAGCTTAGGAAGCACAAAGACGCTAGGAAATTGCACGACTATATCAAATAGAAAATATTTATTGCTCGATATTAAGCCCAGACGATTGGCCAATGTTTATTTGGATAATAATTAGACTCATGACTTATCAGATAAGCCACATCTAGCGTATACTGTAAATTATGGCAGAGGTGAAAAAGCCGAAAAAATTTGCCATTATTGATGGTAAGTCAGTCTTTTACCGGGGTTACTATGCATTGCCCAACCTTACCACGCGCGATGGTAAGCCGACTGGTGGCGTATTCGGCTTTACAACCATGGCTCTGGAAGTTATTAAGCGGTTAAAGCCTGACTATGTCGCGGTAGCTTGGGATAAACCTAAAACCAACATCCGCAAGCGACTGGCCATGTACCCGGCCTATAAAGCCGGCCGCAAACCGGCCCCGCCGGATTTTTACGAGCAAATTCCAATTTTACATGAACTATTGAAAGCCTTTGGCTGGCCACTGTATGAGTTGGATGATTATGAGGCCGACGATATCATGGGGGCTTTAGCGGCCCAGGCCCAAAAGCGGGGGATTGAAACGCTGCTGGTCACTAGCGACCTGGATGCTCTGCAACTAGTCGGACCACTGACAAAAGTCTACGTCCTAAAGAAAGGTTTATCCAATATCCAGCTTTATAGCCCGGCAAGTTTTGAGGCTAAATATGGTATTGAGGTCAAACAGTTCCTTGACCTAAAATCCTTACAAGGTGACTCAAGTGACAACATACCAGGGGTGCCCGGAATCGGACCCAAAACTGCCCTGGGACTTTTGAAAACTTATCACACACTCGATGGCGTATACCAAAATTTGGGAATTATCAAAGACAGCATTGCCAAAAAATTAGAGGCCGGAAAAGATCTAGCCTACTTGAGCAAAAGAATTGCTGCAATCTGGACTGACGCTCCGGTAAAACTTAATTTGAATGAAGTCGATGGCAGTAGGATTAATCCTGAAGCCCTCAGAAAACTACTTGAGAACCTCGAATTCAGATCACTGCTTCGCCAACTGCCTGCCAGCATGCAGGCGCCGATCAGTATTAGCCTGTCTCAATCCACTCAAGGCATTTTGCCGCCCAGCAATAATACCTATATTAAGAATTTTAAAGAGCTACAGAAAATTAGCTCTCTGCCAACTGGCCATTTGACTATCCATAGCCGTTGTGCCGCCGCCCATGGCCGTGAACCGCGGCTGATAATTATCAGCCCGAACCAGCACGATACTTATACATTAGACGTAAAGGCAATCGGTGCCGCTAATGTTAAACAATTTTTTGTTCATTGCCTGAATGACAAGAGTAAGTTAAGCGGCTACGACCTGAAAGCGACGTTGCAGTTATTTATTGAACTTGGTATCGCTTTGCCCAAAGTTGGTCATGATGTATTCGTGGCAGCTTTTGTGCTTAATCCATTGCGCCGCGAACAGACGCTGACCGAACTGGCGACGACTGACCTTAATTATCACGGGTCAGACCTCGATAACTTAAATGAAGAGGAACTAATCCAGCGGGCTCCGGAAATCATCAGTATTATTAATGGACTACAAAGTTATCAGCAAAAAGAACTGGCTAAGGTACCAAAGTTCCCAGAGCTGCTGGCGGATATTGAGTGGCCGGTCATACCGGTTTTAGCGAAAATGGAATACGAAGGAATTAAGCTTGATACAAAGTATTTGAAGCACTTCTCGGTTGAGATCAACGACGTCATATCTGACCTTAAACAACATATTTATGGCTATGCCGACCAAGAGTTTAATATCGCCAGCCCCCAACAATTGGCAGAAGTTCTATTTACTAAACTTAACCTGCCAACTGCCGGCATTAAAAAAGGCAAAACCGGATACAGTACGGCCGCAGTTGAACTCGATAAGCTCCGTGGTGCTCACTCGATCATCAATCTAATTAGCCAGTACCGTGAAGTTACTAAGTTAAAGAATACTTATGTTGATACACTGCCGCTGCTGGTAGATAAAGACTCCCGGTTGCATACGACATTTAACCTGACAATTGCCCAAACCGGCAGATTGAGCTCGACGGACCCGAACTTGCAGAACATACCAGTCCGAACCGACCTGGGTAAACATATTCGGACGGCTTTCGTGGCCGATGGAGGCAACGATTTGATTAGCGCCGACTATTCCCAAATTGAACTGCGGTTAGCAGCTGTGATGTCTCAAGACAAGGATATGATCGATGTGTTTAACAGGGGTGTGGATATCCATACTCAAACGGCTGCCCAAGTTTATAAACGACAGCCGGAAGATGTTACCAAACAGATGAGACGGGCGGCAAAAGTAATTAACTTTGGCATTCTTTATGGCATGAGCCCGCACGGCTTAAGCGTCGCCGCCGAAATGACCCGGGCGCAGGCAGAACATTTTATTAGCCAGTACTTTGAAATTAGAAAACCGTTGTTAAGCTATATGAACAGCTTGAAAGACAAAGCCCGCAATGACGGCTATGTCGAAACCATATTTGGGCGCCGCCGGCCGATGCCGGATATTAACTCCAGCAATTTTGCTATCCGATCAGCCGCCGAAAGGGCCGCTATGAATATGCCTATCCAGGGCACGGAAGCCGACCTCATGAAGATGGCGATGGTGGCAATTGATAAAGCTCTAGCCGCCAATTTCCCCAAGGCCAGAATGCTGCTACAAATTCATGATTCAATTCTGGTTGAGACCCCGACCGATGAGTCTAAAGCGGTAGGTGAATTATTGAAGTCTACTATGGAGAATATTTACAAACTGCCGGTAAATTTGGACGTGGACGTTTCAATCGGTAAAAACTGGGGCGACTTATAATACTTGAGCGACCATTGTAATTCCTTACTTTTAAACCTTGCAAATTTAACAATATGTGATATTGTAATATAAGAAAGATTTGCGTATGAGGTATTTCTTAATATTTTTAATTACCATCGGGCTGATAATCCTAATATTTATTATTATCCTGAAGGCTTTTAGTTCAGCGCCATCTAAACCATCCTCGCCATTAACTGATTATTCGAACACCAGTACTGTCGTTGAATTGACAATCAATGGACCGGTGACAAATGACCAAAACCATAATTCTGTCCAGATGATTGTCGGACAGACCCAAAACGAGATAAATTTGATTCAGGGCTATCAAAATGATGTCATCAGCACCAAAAGCTACCCGAACAACAGTGCGGCTTACGGCGTGTTTTTAAGATCTATCGACTTTGCCGGCTACAGGCAAGGCAACAGTGACCCGAACCTAACAGATTATAGAGGTTATTGCCCGAATGGGAATATCTATATCTATCAGGTTTTGAACGGTAACAATACAATTGAACAATATTGGTCCACTACTTGTGGTAACCTGGGAACTTTTAAGGGAAATAGTTCACTTGTCCTATCGCTTTTTGAAGGACAGTTTCCAGACTTTGGTGGCATTACCTCAAATGCCAACCTCGCTACGCCACCAAGTACAAATAATGGATTGCTACTTTAAACTGGTTTGTTAATTAATCCTAAGCTTTATACTTATTGATAGATGATTAAAGCAATTATATTTGATTATTATGGTGTCTTAAGTTCAGATAAATACTGGTTGTATACCGGCGCCAACAAAAACGGGATGGGCAGATTCCATAATCTTTCTGATAAAGTCAACATTGGCGCCATGACCTGGGTATCATTTATTGATGAGGTCGCCCAAGAGCTGCATCAAACGCCCCAGACGATTAAGGCAATGTATGCTAAAGAGAGAATCGTCGATGTCAAACTTTTGGACTGCATAAAACAACTCCATGCTCGATATAAAACAGCTTTGCTGACGAATGCCAGTTATGAATACCTAGAGCCGGTAATAGCTAAATTGAGGTTACATAAATTGTTTGATGAAATAGTTATTTCGTCACGATTGGGAATGATCAAACCCGATCCCCAAATATTTGAATACACGTTTAACAAGTTAAAAGTCGGCCTGGATGAAGCAGTTTTTATTGACGACAGAACCATTAATGTTGATGCCGCCCAACGGTTGGGGATAAAAAGTATCCTCTACGAATCATTGGCGCAAATGTGCCGCGAGCTAGAAGGTTTTACCAGAGTTCCTAGGCATCAATCCTGAAGATTAACCGTTTATTCGGTTCTGGACCAATAATGTTTTTCAGTTCCGTGGTATGCAAACGCAGGGTATTAATCAAAGATGCACTTGGCGCCGAGATAATAATTGACGAACGATTGATGCCAACATTAACACTAGCCTGAAAAGTTTCAGATACGTAGGCTTTGATTCTGGCAATAACTTCCGGTTCTTGCCAATCGGATTGTTTGAGGATTGATGCTAAAGAATCCATCATAGCCATTATAACTGATACAATATGTGTACGATGCCGGAGTTACCAGAGGTCGAGACTGTTTGCATTGGGTTGGATAAACTTATTTGCGGTAAAAAAATAATTGCCGTCAGCCATGATAATCCCAAAAGTTTTCCCAATTCCCCGAGCGAGGTTAAGCATTATCTAATTAGCGCTTCGATTGTATCCATCCGCCGCCGGGCCAAAGTCCTAATTATTGAGCTAAGCAGCCAGTACTCATTGGTAATCCATCTTAAAATGACCGGTCAGTTGGTTTTTAAGAGTCGAAGCCAGCATTTTGGCGCTGGTCATCCGTCTTCTAGTTTAATTAGTAAATTGCCCGATAAATCGACCAGGGTAACGCTAAGCTTTAGCGACAAAAGTAGATTATTTTTCAATGATCAGCGTAAGTTTGGCTGGGTCCGCTTATTACCGTCAGCAGAAGTAGTTAACATCGATTTTTTTAAAAAAGTCGGTCCCGAACCGCTGGAAGCCAGTTTCTCTTGGCAGCAGTTCCGTGACCGCTTACATCGCCGGGCCAAATCAAGCATTAAAGCCGCCCTACTTGACCAAACAGTCATTGCCGGGATCGGCAATATTTATGCCGATGAAAGCTTATGGGCTGCCAAAATCCACCCTAGCCAGCGGGTCGGTGAATTATCTCCCCGGGGTATTCACAAATTATTTGACGAGATTATAGCGGTGCTAAAAAAAGCCATTGCCCAGGGCGGCTCAACGGACAGGAATTACGTTGATGCGGAAGGCAATAGAGGTAATTACTTAGATTATGCGGTAGTATTTCGACGCGAAGGGAAACTATGTCCGCGCTGCAATCAGCCAATAATTAAAATAAGGGTTGCCGGACGGGGCACTCATATCTGTCCGGTCTGCCAACGCCTAAGGTAATTTATGGTAACTTCAATTATCGGCTCAAATAACTATGCCCGTAAACAAGCACTCAACAGCTTAATCAGGCCATTTTTAAAGCAATACGGCGATGTCGGCTATGAGAATATTGACGGCGAAAGCATGGAGTTTACTCAATTGCAAAGTTCCATGCAAAGCATGCCGTTTTTATCGGATAAAAAATTAATTGTCGTCCAGAACCCGAGCGCCAATAAAGAATTCATCAGCAAAATTGAGCAATTATTGCCGACCATCCCAGATTCGACAGATGTGATTATTACTGAATCAAAGATAGATAAAAGGTTGCGTTACTTTACTTTCCTAAAAGAACAAACGAAATTTATTGAACTTCGTGACCAGGTTGGCTCTGATTTAATTGATTGGCTGACTAGCTACGTAGCTGAAAACAATGGACAGATTGACCCGCAGACTGCCCGCAATCTCATCGGCAAAGTCGGCAATAATCAGCAGTTACTAGCTAATGAACTGGATAAATTGCTGTTATACAACCCAACTATAACCGACCAAAGCATTCAACTGCTAGTAGAAGCTACGCCCCAAAGTACAATTTTTGAAATGCTGGACAGAGCTTTTATAGGTGACAAACGGCGGACAGTCGCTCTATATAAAGAACAACGCGCCCAAAATGTCGAACCGGCGCAGATTATTGCCATGATCACCTGGCAACTGCATATCCTGGCGCTTATTAAAGCTGCTTCCAATTTAACAACTGAACAAATAGTCAAGGAATCTAAACAGAATCCATTTGTCATTCGCAAAAGCCTCGCTTTAGCCAAAAAAATCGAGTCACAAGACCTTAAAAGGATGTTCCAAACACTGCTGGAACTTGATACCAGACTCAAAACCGAGCCTATCGATCCAGATGATGCTCTACAATATTACTTGTTGTCGCTTCACCAATAAGATTATTTAGCAACCGTTTTCTTGGCTTTAGGTTTTGCCACAACCCGCCTTTTAGTTGCGTCAGCCTTTGATTTTAGGGCACTTGCCTTAGCTACCTGGGCGAGCTTACGCTGTTTCCGGGCAACTTTATGCTTGGACATAATTTTTTTCTTATAAGCTTTGCCCAATTCGCTTTGGGCTTTGCGCTGAGCTATTTCAACGCTTGTCTTGCCGCTTTTAACGGTTCGCTGGAATGTTTTTAGAGCCCGGCTAAGCGATCGCTTGGACCGATTGTTGCGCAAAGCTGCCCGCTGGGCTGTCCGGACGCGTTTTTTAGCCGATTTAGTGATAGGCATTTTAATTCCTTCAGTTAGATTGCTTTATATGATCAACTATACCTGGGGTATTAACAGTTTGCAAAGAATACAGGGGAGGCATGTAATGTTTAGAAACCATTAAAAGTGTCGACACGCTTATTCTTTAATGGTATTATTTAGCTCAAGTAAGCTATAAAATAAAAATATGGACAATAATCCAAAACAACAGGTCATCGATCGTCTAAAACAAGCCAACAATGTGTTGGTTACTGTTAGTAATAACCCATCTGTCGATCAATTAGCAGCTTGCATCGGCCTGGCCTTGATGCTCAATAAAATGGGTAAGCACGGCACGGCGGTATTCAGTGGTGAAGTGCCTTCAACTATTGAATTCCTGCAGCCGGAAAAAACGATTGAAAAAAACACCGATAGCCTGAGGGATTTCATAATTGCCCTGGATAAATCCAAAGCCGACAAATTGCGTTATAAAGTCGAGGATCGGGTCGTAAAGATATTTATTACTCCTTATCGAACGACTCTGACCCAGGCAGACCTCGAGTTTAGTCAAGGCGACTTTAATGTTGATGTGGTGATTGGTCTTGGTGTTCATCAGCAAACCGAACTTGACCAGGCGATTACCGCCCACGGCCGGATTTTACATGATGCGACGGTTGTCAGCATAAACATTTCTCCCAATGGCGATATTGGCAATATAAATTGGGTGGACATTGCAGTCAGCAGTTTATGTGAACTTATCGTGCAGCTTGGAGAAGAATTGGGCCAAAATATTTTTGATAAACAGATAGCCACAGCATTATTGACCGGTATTGTTGCGGCCACAGACCGCTTTAGTAATTCCAAAACGTCGCCACAAACCATGAGTGCCAGCGCTAAATTGATCGAAGCCGGCGCCAACCCGCAGTTAGTCGCGACACAGTTAGAGGAAAAGCCGGTCGAATCAGTGTCTTTGCCGACTAGCCAGCCAGCCCCAGCACCTGCTTCAGAAAGCCATGTTAATAATCCTCCAGCACCACCGCCAGCCGATGAAGGGACATTGGCAGTAGATCATGGCGAACCTACACCAGCACCACCGCCAGCACCACCGTCAGCACCAGTTCCCGAGCCGAATATCAGTGAAATTAATATTGATCCGGAGGGTAAAGTTCATAATTCTCAACAAGCAATTGGGCCACCACCAGCTGACGCTTCTAACAATAACGGTGATATCCAATCGATGATCCCATCGGATAATAATCAACTGACTTCAGCCAGCGGGGCACCAGCCTTTACATCGACTACGTCGGCCATGGATGATTTATTTGCTTCCTCAGCGCTCGATACGATGTCGACGTCAGCACCGATTACACCGCCCCCGCCAGCCGCACCGCAGCTTAGCCTGCCGCCAATTGAAGAAACCCCGCCCCCGCCAAGCCAGCCGCTGGTTGCCCAGGTAGCAGAAGAAACGCCCACCGCCGCCGCCAAGCCAGAGGAATCAATTGAAAAGCTGGAAGAAGTTGTCAATAGTCCTCATCTGAGTCAAGCGCCGGCACCAACACCTCCCGTGGGAACAACCACCCCAACTTCGCCTTCTGATTCAAACCAACTCAATATTGAAGCCGCCCGCAATGCCGTTAAAGCAGCCGTCAACAGCCAGCCGGGCCAGAATCTAGAACCGATCCAAGCTCTAAATGCCCAAACTGCGTTTGATAATATCCAAGGTGAACAGCCGCTAACTTTACCAGCACCAACGCCCGACAATAATCCACTGCCCTCTGTTGGGCCGGCCAGAAGCTTATCTTTGCCCGACAACGCAGCTAATTATCCGGAGAATCCTCTGCAGCCTATGGATATGCCGCAACCGACAATGAATTACCAGCAAACTTCTACGCCTTCGGTAGAACCCTCAAACAGCGGTTATCTCGGCCAACCTGTTAATTCGGTAACCGCCCCGCCGGTACCACCGCCAATGACTTTCATGCCGCCAGGCAGTGATCCCAACGCCGATATCCCACTCTAGTTAGTATTCTTTAGAAACTGAGACTATGATAGGTGTTTATGGACGGTATATTATTGATTAACAAGCCGATTGGCTGGACTAGCTTCGAAGTAGTTAATAAGGTTCGGAGCATAATCAAGCAATCGAATCTGGCGTCAGGAAACAAAAAACGCTATCCAGTCGGCCATAGCGGGACACTTGATCCGCTGGCGACCGGTCTTTTAATTGTTTTAATTGGATCATATACTAAGCGGTCGTTGGAGTTTGGGAAACTGGATAAAACCTACGAATTTACAATTAAACTTGGGCAAACCAGTACAACCGGCGACGAGGAAGGTAATAAGACTACTCTGTCTGATTTCCGGCCGGCAAATGCCCAAATCCGCCAGGTTCTTAATGGTTTTAAAGGCCAGATAGAACAGATACCGCCAATCTTCTCAGCTATCAAAATAAACGGCCAGCCGGCGTATAAGCTGGCACGCAAGGGTCAATCAGTTCAATTAGCCCCGCGGACAGTACATATCAACTCAATTAAATTAGTAAGTTATCATTATCCGCTAGTTGAAATTGAAGCATATGTCAGTAGCGGTACGTACATCCGTTCGTTAGCTGAAGATATCGGTACTGCTCTTAAAACCGGCGCCTATACGGTGTCACTAAGGCGGACGAGTATCGGGCAGTTTAACGTATTATCAGCCGCCAATCCACAATCCCTAATCGTTAAAGATATTGTCAGCCAGCTGAAGGTACTTAATTTACCTGAACAAATTAAGTAGTTGCATCTAATGAGCAAATCTGTTATAATCCCCGTTAGCGTGGTCAAAAAACAAGTGGTGACTAAAGTATCTCAGAGTCATAAAACCGACACTGGCAGTAGTCCTGTTCAGGTGGGTATTATGACAAAACGGATTGAAACTCTCGCTGGACATATGAAATCCAATAAGAAGGATTTTGCTGCACAGCGTGGGCTATTGCAGCTGGTAGGCAAGCGCCGCCGGCTGTTACGTTATATTGCCAAGCAGGATAGCCAATCATACCTAGATCTTATAAAGAAGTTAGGCATTCGCCGTTAAATAGTCCTGAAATTTGCGTTTACCGTCAATTCCCGAACCGACGCAATAACATCAAACCTTCGTTAGATTCTCATGTTTTCATATAAATTAATAATTAATCGGTAACCTACGGGACAGAGCACAGTTATACGCAATAAAACGTATACCTGAACCCTGGGCCGTAAAAAGCCAAGAAAGGAACAAAAAGATAAATGGGACAAACCATAAATCCTTTTGGGAAGAAAATAGTTAACTTAGAGACCGAATTTTGCGGCAAACCGCTTAGTTTGGAAGTGGGACGAATCGGATTCCGCTCGACTGCCGGTGTTACTGCTAAGTATGGTGACACGGTTATTTTTGCTGCCGCTATGGTTAGCGAGCAACCCGTAGCTAGTTTTGACTACTTTCCGCTAAGTATTGACTATGAAGAAAAAATGTATGCAGCCGGTAAAATCAGCGGCAGCCGTTTCGTTAAAAGGGAGGCTAGGCCAAGCGACGATGCCGTTTTGGTTGGCCGGTTAATTGACCGGCCGATCCGGCCACTTTGGCCGAAGGGTTACCGGCATGAAGTTCAAGGTATTGCAACCGTACTAAGTATGGATCCAAACTTCCGGCCGGACGCCATTGCCATGATTGCCATGAGCGCTGCCTTTATGTTAACCGGAGCGCCATTTGAAGGCCCGGTAGCAGGGGTTAGACTAGGCTTGGTTGATGGTAAATTAATTCCATTTGCTTCGCCGCAACAATTAGCTGATGGCGATCTGGATTTGTTCGTAGCCGGGACTGAATCAGCAATTATGATGGTTGAAGCCGGCGCTAATGAAGTGGACGAAGAACAGGTTATCAAAGCCTTGAAACTAGCCCAAGAAATAATCCAACCGGCAATTGAAATCCAAAAGCAGCTGGTCGAAAAGATCGGCGTTGTGCCACAGGTTTACGGCTTAAGCCTGCCAAGTGAAGACATCCAAAAGCAAGTTGATGCCTGGCTGAAAGGTAAACTAGGCAAGAATATACGAGACCAATACCCTGTCAGGCATGAAAAAATGCGCTTATTACGCGATGAACTAATGTTGCATTTTAGCAGTAAACTTGGCGAAGATGAGTTTAATAAATTAAGCCAAGATTACGAGGATGCCTGGTCACATACCGTTAACTTAGATGTCAGGGAAGGGATTATTAAAGATAAACTTCGTCCTGACGGCAGAAGTTTGACAGAAATCAGGCCACTAAGCTCTGAAGTCGGATTCCTACCCCGCGCCCATGGATCAAGTCTATTCACTCGCGGTATTACCCAAGCCTTGAATATTGTTACCTTAGCGCCGTTAAGCTACTCTTTGCTGATTGACACTATGGAAAAAAATGCCGAAAAGCATTATTTCCACTATTACAATGCGCCAGGTTATACAACCGGTGATATCAGGCGTTTAAGCAGTCCCGGGCGGCGAGAAATCGGACACTCAGCATTAGCCGAGCGCGCCCTCCAGCCGGTTCTGCCTACTGAGACAGTCTTTCCTTATGCTATCCGATCAGTGACTGAGATTATGAGCCAACACGGCAGCACCTCAATGGCCGCTACCTGTGCCAGTTGTTTAGCTCTAATGGATGCCGGCGTGCCGCTGTTGCGTCCAGTCAGCGGTATCGCTATGGGCTTAATGCTTGAAGGCAAGCAAGCCTTTATAATGAGCGACATTGCCGATGCCGAGGATTTTGCCGGTGATATGGACTTTAAGGTTGCCGGTACAACCGATGGTATAACTGCTTTGCAGATGGATATGAAAGTCCATGGCTTGTCAGTCGATATTCTAAAATCGGCGCTGCTCCAAGCTACTGAAGGCCGGGCCTTTATCTTGAAACACATGCTGAGCACATTAGCTGTACCCCGTAAGGAACTCAGTCCATATGCGCCGCGAGTTGAATCGATTAGCATTAACCCTGAAAAAATCCGGGAAGTTATTGGCAAGGGCGGTGAGATGATAAATAAAATCATCGCCGAGACTGGCGCCGAAATAGATATTAAAGATGACGGAACGGTGTTTTTGGCAAGTCCGGATAAGAAATCTATCGAAAGCGCTATCCAATTTATCCGCAGCATAACGGCTGAACCGGAAGTCGGCCATATTTACTATGATTGCCGGGTTGTCAGCGTGCTTGATTTTGGCGCATTTGTTGAGATTCTACCTGGTAAAGAGGGCTTAGTGCATGTCAGTGAAATGAGTGAACAGAGAGTTGAAAAACCAAGCGATGTCGTTCATGAAGGCGACCACATTACTGTTAAATTAGTAGCAATTGACGACCGGGGCCGTCTGCAGCTCAGTATGAAAGCTGCCGCCCGGGATTTACAAAATAAGGATAAAAAAGTTGATGGTAAAAAAGACGACTAACAGCACTGTTGTCTGGTACAACCAAAAAATCTGGATGGCAATGGCCGGTATTATCAGCCTGGGTCTGGCATATTTGCTGTTTTCAGGGGCTTTCGATACCGGCAGTTGGTGGGAGTACCTCGGCACTTTGGTGCTGCTTATTTTTGCCGTTAACCGCTTAATGAATAGTATTAAATCAAGGTCTAAAGGTGAGTAAGCTAACAAAGCAACAACAACTTGATAAGATCAAAGCAGCCATTATTGCTGATAATGTCTGTCCTGATCTTGCCAAAACAGCTACCCAGCTGGTATTTGCTGACGGTAACCCGGCTGCTGAAATTGTATTTATCGGTGAAGCCCCGGGTAAAAATGAAGATGAGCAAGGTTTGCCGTTTGTCGGTGCCGCCGGTAAATTTTTAGATCAGATGTTGGCGATGATCGGTTTAAAGCGCCGTGACATCTATATAACTAACATTGTTAAATACCGACCACCGGATAATCGTGACCCGTATCCCGACGAGAAAGCTGCCTTTTTGCCTTATCTTGAAGAGCAACTAGATATTATTAAACCAAAGCTGGTTATAACTCTCGGTCGCCACAGCTTAAACTGCTTTTTACCGCAGCTGCAAATCAGCCAGTGCCACGGCCAACCCAAACGCTATCATAATCAGGTTTTTCTACCGCTATTTCATCCGGCGGCGGCGCTTTATAACGGCGCTATACGCCAAACATTAATTGATGATTTTTCTTTGATCCCATCAATTATCAAAGCCATAAATTAAATTTGAACATTCCATTATTAACTTAAAAGAAAGGGAAAAACATGGATAAAGACATAAATAATAACTTAACTAATAATTTTGGGGGACAACCCAGACCAAAGCCCAACCACGAAAACCATGGTTCGTCACGGGGTGCCGCTATCCGGGCCCAAAGACGAAGCCAAGAAGACGCCCAACGGGTAGCTGACCAATATGCGCCAGCGGCTGTTAATGATACAAAAAATCAACCGCGCCGGGCGAACGTTGTGGCCGATGACAGCCAAAAACTGCGCCTGACTTTTCTAGGTGGACAAGAGGCAATCGGCGAAAAAAATATGCAGATTTTAGAATGGCAAAATGATGCCATTATCCTGGATTGTGGTAACAATTTAGGAATTGAGCTACCAGGGATTAACTATACAATTGCTGATCCGACTTATCTAGACAGTATCAAGCACAAACTGCGAGCCTACGTCATCAGCCACGGGCATTTGGACCACGTTGGCGGCCTATGCCATATCGTGCCAAAATATCCGGCCCCGATTTACGGCTCACGCTTTACAATCGGTGTTATTGAAAAGACTTTTGAAGATGCGGCAGCTGAAACCGGACTGGATTTTAAACCGCAGACAGTCATTATGAATATGGACAATCATGAGCGCCTCAAACTAGGGGCTTTTTCTGTCGAACTAGTGCGCATCACCCACTCAGTCCCAGAATCAAGCAGTATGGTAGTCGATACGCCTGTCGGTCGGATTATTAATACCGGTGATTGGCGGCTTGATCCAGAACCGCTCGATGAAAAACCGACTGATGCAGCCCGCCTAGCCGAACTGGGTAAAGAAGGTGTCTTGCTGTTAATGAGTGACAGTTGTAATACTCAACTGCCAGGCCGGACACCAACTGAACACACTCTTCAGGAAAGCTTTCACAACATTATCGGCCGAGCCGAGGGCAGGGTATTTGTCGCCATATTCTCAAGTAACATGAACCGGGTGCAAATGATCGTTAATGCGGCCGTGGCGGCTAACCGCCGGGTAGCACTTGATGGCCGGAGCATGATGAGTTATGCCGAAATTGCTGTCCGCCAAGGAATATTAAAAATTCCTAAAGGGACAGTCACAGCTATGCGCGATGTTGTTACGCTGCCGGATAACCAAGTATTGGTAGTCTGTACCGGAGGCCAGGGCGAACCTGGCGCCGCCTTACAGAGAATGTCAATCGGCGACCACAAGCATATTAAGCTTCACGAAGGCGATACTGTCATCATCAGTTCCAACCCAATACCTGGCAACGAAGTCCGATATGAGGAAATCGGCAACGATTTAATCCAACAAGGTGTCCATCTTTACCGTCATCCGACTCATGAGGTAGATGGTTGCGGCCCATTGCACGTTTCCGGCCACGCCCGGCGCGATGAATACCGCGAACTGCTACATATCATTAAGCCGAAATATTTCCTGCCGATATATGCCGGTGCGTTAAACCGAAAATACTATGCTGAAATGGCTATTGAAGAAGGTTGGCCCAGGCAGAATGTAATCTTGGCCAATAACGGGGACAGCTTTCTATTCACTGCCGACAAATGGGAATCTGCCGGGCAGGTACCTTATGGTAGCCTGTTAGTCGACCAAACTGGCGCAATCGTCAACAGTGTGGTCGTTAAGGACCGCGTCTTACTAAGTGAAGGGGGACTGGTTACGGTAGTTCTGACTATTGATAAGAAAACCGGCGCCTTACTGACAAGCCCGGACATTATCAGCCGAGGCTTTATTTATATGCGTGACAACGAAGAATTAATGAATGACCTGCGTCAGGAATTAAGGCGGGCGGTGGCACAGCGCTTTAAGCGGATCGATCTTGATCGGTTCAAGCTGGAAATTAAGGACCACTTAACGCACTACTTATTTGATCGCACCCAACGCAGCCCGATTGTCATACCGGTAGTTAATGTAATCGGCGGTAAGGGCGGCGCGATGACAGTCCATGCTGGCCGCACCAAGTCAGCTGAAAATATTGCGCTTGAACAAGAAAAAAGATTCCGTGAAATGCGGGCTCGTTTACTAAGCCAAGATGCCCGAGTAGATTAGCAACCCAGAAACCGCTTTCATTAGAGGCTGAATGGGCGAAGATATGATAGAATAACCTTGTTATGCCCAGAAAGAAAAAACAAACACGGGTAACCCGCAATACCAAGTCGGCGACTACTGAACAGTCGGTTTTTTGGCCGTTAACCGGAGGTGTCTGCCTGATTGTTATTGCTTTGCTTTTATTGTTCGGCGGCTTTAATACCGGCGGACCGCTGCCCAAAGATTTATTCCACGGCGCCTATTGGGCCTTAGGTTGGGCTGGTTATCTTGCACCCGTCGCACTAATTTATTGGGGCGTCTATAAATTTATTAGCGAGGACCGACAGATACCGCTCGACAAACTGGTCAGCATGCTAGCGGTATTGCTTTTTGCCAGCAGTTTTTTCTATACAAGCTTAGTTTCTCGAAATACCAAGGGTATTTTAACTGGCGGACATGGCGGTAATGTCGGTCGGGTAGTCGGCAATGCCGTGCTGCATGTACTTGACCGTTTCCCATCTTCGCTGATTTTCTTTATACTGACGATTTTTGCTGTCTTTTTCGCCTTTGCCATTTCCCCGAAAGTTTTGCTAAAAATTGGCAAATTATTCAGTAATAAAACTGAAGATACCGATATCGCTGATCTTAAATCGAAAGTCGAAAGCGGTTTTAAATTAAATGAAGGAGTACCGGTAGAGCACCATGCTTCTGGCGACCGCTTCCCGCAAGGGTCGCTCCGCAATACGGCTCAGAAAGTAGCTAGTCCCGAAAGCCAGGATGCCTTAACTTTAGCCAATGATCCTGATTGGAAATTCCCGTCGGTTGACTTATTAATCCAAAAACAAGATAAGGCCGATGCCGGCAATGTCGAAGCCAATGCCCGTTTAATCCGTGAAACGCTGTCGAATTTTAATATTGATGTCGCCATGGAAGGGGCCAATATCGGGCCAAGAGTGACCCAATATACATTGAAACCTTCACATGGCGTGAAATTAACTAAAATTACCGCCCTTGAAAATAACCTAGCGCTTGATTTAGCGGCTCCTACGATTAGAATTGAAGCTCCGATTCCCGGTAAACGGGCGGTCGGGATTGAAGTCCCAAATGTTAAACCAGCCATGGTCAGGATCAGCTCGATACTGATGTCCCGCGAGTGGACGGAATTAACCAGTCCGCTGGCAATTACTATTGGTAAAGATATAGTCGGCACACCTGTCGTGGCTTCGCTTGACCGGATGCCCCATATTTTAATAGCCGGCCAAACCGGGTCTGGTAAATCAATCATGATTAATTCAATCTTAACCAGCCTGCTTTATCGAAATACGCCCTCCGAACTTAAACTTATCCTAGTCGACCCGAAACGAGTGGAATTAGCGCCTTATAATGACATTCCTCATCTGTTGACGCCAGTAATTACCGAGCCTGAAAAATGCATCAGTGCCCTGAAATGGGCGGTTGCCGAAATGGACCGGCGTTACCGTGGATTGGCAACTGCCAGTACCCGCAATATTGGCGAATATAACCACCAAAATAATGATGCCCACATGCCTTACATAGTGATTGTGATTGATGAGCTGGCTGATCTAATGATGATGGCGGCGCGGGACGTTGAATCACTGGTAGTCAGGATTGCCCAAAAAGCCCGGGCAGTTGGCATCCATCTAGTTCTAGCCACCCAGCGGCCGAGTGTTGATGTTATAACCGGGCTAATAAAAGCAAATATCCCGGCCCGGGTAGCATTTACGACTTCTAGCCAAGTTGATTCGCGAACTATTATTGATCAAATCGGCGCCGAAAAGCTACTTAGCCAAGGTGACATGCTATATTTGACAGCTGAGATGCCGAAACCAAAACGTATCCAGGGAGCATTTATAAGCGATGGGGAAACCGCCAAGGTAACTGATTTTATCCGCATGCAAAGACCGCCCCAATATGACCAGGAAATCATCAGCCAGCCTGTCCAACTGAATGGCCGGGGTGGCATTGTCGCAGATTACGGCAGTGATGTTGATGATGATCTCTGGCGGGATGCAGTCCATGTAGTGCTTGAAGCTCGTAAGGCCAGCACTAGTTTATTGCAGCGTCGCTTGCGAATCGGTTATGGCCGGGCGGCCCGGTTAATTGAAACAATGGAGGAGCAGGGCATCATTAGCCCGGCTGATGGTTCAAGACCACGGGAAGTTCTGGTCAGTAGCATGGATGAAGTCTTTTCCGGTGATATCAATGCGCTGCAAAATGAAGATAATGACACCGAGACAGACCAGGATACTTAACTATTAACTGCCGCGTATTAATAAATATTTGACGATATTTATAGATTCGTTTATAATTTTAATCAATATAACTCAGCTCATGACTAAATATGTGCATGGGCATACGCTAAAGGAGAATTTGCATGAACCAATATGAAATTGCTGTACTTTATGACTCTGGTCTGGAAATAGACCTAGAGAAAGCTACGTCACGGTTTGAAAAAATAATTGCCGATAACAAGGGTAAAATTTTAAACAGTGACAACTGGAGCATCCGAAAGTTAGCCTACCAGATTAGGAATCACGATTCTGCCGTCTATGTAATTTATACCGTGGAATTACTACCGGGCAGCGTCCATAAAGTCGAGAATACACTACATATAACTGATGAAGTGATCCGCTTTTTAATTACTAAACCCGACTTAAAGGCAATTGCTAAAGCCGAAGCTGCTAAAGCGGCCAAAGCCAAGCGTTTAGCCGAGCAAAGCGAAAGTGAAGACGAACCAGCCGGTGAACCCGATGCCCAAGTTGATACTGAGGAAGAATAACGGAGTACAATAATTACCAACTAATATGAGAGGAAATAATTATGGCAAGAAGTGTTAATCAAGTTATCTTAATGGGAAATCTGACTAGGGATCCGGAACTAAGGCAGACTCCGAACGGCCAAAGTGTCTGCGGCTTTGGCTTGGCATTGAACCGTGCCTTCCGGACACAATCCGGCGATTGGCAGGAAGCTACCGACTTTATAGATATTGTGACGTGGGCGCAGTTAGCCGAACGCGTTTCGCAATACTTGGCAAAGGGGCGCCGAGTCTTAGTGCAAGGTCGCCTGCAAAGCCGTAACTGGGAGCAAGATGGCCAAAAACGCAGCAAAGTTGAGGTTGTTGCCAATGATGTTACCTTCCTCGATAGCCGCGGTTTTAGTAATGACGACCAAGAAGTTGTACCCGCAACCGAAAAAGCTCCAACTGAAAAGTTAAAACCAAGTAAAAAAGATAAAGACCAGGAAGTTGTCATAGAAGATATTGGCGATGAACCAATAAATCTTGACGATATCCCATTTTAATAAGCATTTAAGGAGCAAGCATACATGGCGAAGATATTTAAAGACCGGACAGATGTAGCCTACTTTGACTATAAAGACGTTAAAACGCTGCAGCGATACCTGAATATTTATGGGCAAATTGAGACCCGCAAGAAGACTGGTTTAACTGAAAGCCAGCAACGTCATTTGGCCAGGGCAATTAAAAGAGCCCGCCACATCGCATTGCTGCCGTTTGTGGCAAACAGCTAATCCCAGAAGTATTAATCAAAATGGCTTTATCGATCACAGATCTTAAAAAAGGCGTTCTCTTTCAGCTTGACGGTGTACCTTACCGGGTGGTTGACTATGCCCAAAAAGTTATGGGGCGGGGCAGTTCAATTGTAACGGTCCGCATTAAAAGCTTGATTGACGGGAAGGTTCTAGACAAAACCCTTAAAGGTAACGAGCAAATTGATACAGCCGATATCACCAACCGGAGCATGCAATATTTGTATTCAGATGACAGTAACGTCTATCTGATGGATGATGAGACGTATGATCAGTTTACGATAGCCTTAGCGCTAGTCGGCGGCAGTTTAAAGTATATTAAAGAAGGCGAACATATCACCGCCCAATTATTTGAAGGCAGAATAATAAATATCGATCTTGCCAAGAAAATTCCTTTGAAAGTCACCTATACCGAAAATGTCGTCAAAGGCGATACCTCCAGCAGCGTAATGAAAGAAGCGACGCTTGAAACCGGCCTGACGGTCAAAGTGCCGGCCTTTATAAAACAGGACGACATTATCATTGTTGATACCCGTAACGGTGAATATATCGAACGGGCAAAACGCTAAATTAAGTAGTCCCACTATGCCAGAAATTAGACTTAACCAAGCAGTACTGAGCCATGGATTAGCTGCTAACCGCAGTCAAGCCGAAAACTATATTAAACTGGGCTACGTTAAAGTTAACGGCCAAATGATAAATAAAACCGACAGTTTTGTGCCGGCCAATGCTAAATTGACACTGTCAATTACCGAACTGTATGTATCTAGGGGGGCCTATAAACTGGAGTCCGTTATAGATTCTTTGCAACTGTCATTCAGCGGCAAAATTGTGCTCGATGTCGGCAGCTCAGTCGGTGGTTTCACAGACTACGCCCTCCGACAAGGTGCCAGCCAGGTCATTGCCGTAGATGTCGGCACCAATCAACTGCATCCCAGCTTACGGGTTGACAAAAGGGTTTCGCTATATGAGCAAACAGATATCCTTAATATTAGTTCGCTTCCGATAGTGCCTGATATTGTTTTAATTGACGTCAGCTTCATATCGCTTCGTAGTATTTTGCCGCACGTAAAGCAGCTTTGTGGGCCGCAAACCGCAATCCTTGCCCTGGTAAAACCACAATTTGAGGCTGAATCAGATAATCTAAAAAACAACGGTGTTATAAAAAATGAGCATATTCGCCGGGATATCCTAAAAGCTTTTGAGCAATGGGCCCGGCAATATTTCGTAATTATGGGTAAAGCTGATTCCGGAGTTCACGGAGCCAAAGGTAACCAAGAAAGATTTTACTTATTAAAATGCCATAATCTGATGCCGAAAACAGTCAAGTCGTAGGTAGAGATAATTAAAGATATTTCTTTAATTTGTTTAGATCGTGCAGTGTAATAAAAAATTGCTCATCGCTGACCAGACCCTTATGTTCTAAGTAAGCCATTTCCCGGCTGGTCGTTTCCCGGCTGGAGTTGATGGAACTGGCAATATCCTGATGCCGCAATGGCACTCCAATTAGTATTCCATCTTTAGCTTTAGTCCCGAAACGCGCAGCAGTTGTTAGTAAAAAGGATATTAAGCGCTCACGAACCGACCGATACTCCAGGTTTAATATCCGCTCGGAATGCAGCCGATACATATTGACGACTTTCTCCAGTACTGGGAGGCTGGCTTCTGGGTGTTTTTGCAGAAATTCCATAAAAGTTTTAGATGGTATTTGCCAAGTTACAGTTGGAGTCAGGGCAGCGTAAATAATATGCCGGTCAATACCGGTAAATGTCCAAGTAATAGCTAAAAATTCTTCGCTTTTACGGATTATTAGTAGATTTTCTTCGCCGTATTTTGTAATGTCATAAATCTTGACCAACCCCGATTCTATAAAAAAAATGCCCGGGGGTGTTTCGCCGGGCCTGATAATGAAATCACCCTTAGGATAGCTGTGGCGAACCCCCTTGTGGAACAAGGCTATCAGCTGCTGAAATTGAGCATCCTTAGCTAACATATAGATAATTATGATCTAAAAAAGAAAATACACATAGTTTGAACTAATAAAATATATCAATTTATTTGTGATAAATGTCTTAGCTAAAATGTAATACTTTTCATCGACAGATTGCTGTCGATAATCACATTGTATAGATACCAGATTGGGAGAATAACAATGGTTAAACTTCAGGATGTACAACGCCAACTTCAACAAACCGGCCAGACTATTAAATTATGAGGGCGCGGAGAGTTTATTGAGCTTCGTAAAGTTCTCGTGCCAGATGAAATCGTTACCCAATGTGTCAATGGATACTATCTAGGCGGCTTTGGTCTTGTCCAAATTGTCGTTTTCGCGCCGTCGTTTCTTCCCTAAACACGTCTAAACGTTGAAGCGGAACTCGACAACATCATCTGATCTCATGACATAGTCTTTGCCTTCAGTCCGAACTTTTCCCGCCTGGCGGGCTTTTAATATTGAGGTAGCATCTACCAAGTCTTGGTAACTAACTACTTCAGCTGCAATAAAACCACGTTCAAAATCCGAATGGATTACTCCTGCGGCTTGCGGAGCAGTGGCGCCTTTTTTAATTGCCCAGGCCCGAACCTCTTTCTCGCCGGCAGTTAAATAACTCTGCAAACCTAGCAAATCATATGTTGCCCGAACCAGATTTATAAGGCTGGATTGTTCCTGACCATAGCTAAGCAATAATTCTTTGGCATCTGCTTCATCTAAATCGAGTAATTCCTGTTCTAACTTGGCACAACTAAATAATGCATCTTGGGGAGATACTACTTGTTGAAGTTTATTTTTTAAGTCTTGCTGGCCAAGCTGTTGCTCGTCTAGATTGAATAAATATATTGTTGGCTTGGCCGTAATAAGCTGCAAATCAGCAATCAAGTCTATATTGATGTGGGTATTAGTTAAAACCGGCTTATTACTGTTAAGAGTCGATTCAACTTCACTTAAAGCTTCATAGAGTGGCTGCAAACTGTGGTCGGACTTTGCTTCTTTTTGCAACTTTGGTAAACGGCGCTGAACCGTTTGGAGATCAGCGAGGATTAACTCAGTGTTTATCACGGCTATATCATTTTTAGGGCTGGCGACTGAGTCGCCAACATGTATGACATTCTGATCTGTAAATACCCGAACTACTTGTAAAATGGCATCGCAACTGCGGATATGAGCTAAGAATTGGTTGCCGAGACCTTCGCCTTGAGATGCTCCGGAGACTAAGCCGGCAATATCTATAAACTTGACGGTTGAAGGGACAATTTTCCAGCTATTATATAAAGCAGCCAAAACTTCAAGCCTCTCATCGGGTACGTTTACGATACCGGTATTCGGTTCGATAGTGGCAAAAGGGTAATTGGCAACTAAGGCATTGTTATGGGTGAGAGCATTAAAAATTGTTGACTTTCCAACATTTGGCAGACCGACAATACCGCAAGAAATTGAATTAGACATAGTTATAGTTTAACAGATAAAATTAAACTTGACCATAGCTTGACTTGACCATAGCACTATGATATCATGATTACATGGATAAAGTTATAACAATATATGATGCAAAGGCGAACTTAAGTAAATTGGTTAAACGTGCTCAGGCAGGTAAAACGGTTTACATAGGTGCTTTTGGCATACCACAAGCAGTAATTGCGCCACTACCAACAAAGCCTAAAATTAAACTTGGTGTATGGCAAGGCAAACATAAGATTACTTATAGCGACGATGATCTTATAAACTCTGACCCTGGGCTTGTTCAACAAATGACCGAAGGAACTCTATTCCCTGACGATGGCACAAACTAGACAACCATTATTGTTGGACTCCCATGTTTTTATTTGGTCGCTTGAACAGACTGAAAAACTTGGACAGGGAACCAAGCAGCTTCTGCAATCAGGTGTCTCTGTTTATATATCTAAAGCCAGCCTTTGGGAATTAGCTATAAAATACAAAGCCAAGAAATTCCCTTATGATACTAACTATTTGCTGGAGGGGATTAAGTCAAGTGGTTTTTCGGTCTTAGATATAGATATTGATCATTTACAAACGTATCCAATAATACAATTGCCCAATAAAGATCCTTTTGATCTACTGTTAGTTGCGCAGGCATATATAGAGCAGTATATGTTTATTACAGCAGACGGCAATATCTTGGGAACTTCATACACGGTTCACGACGCAACTAAATAAAAAATCTATCGATTAAATTACCACTTACTCCCAATAGTTGTTTGTAGCTCATTTATGTAGTTCGGTAAATATCCACGGGTTCGTTTGTCTATCGGGGGCATATCAAAAATGATATCGAATTGTATGGTTGCTAACTTACTATGCCGCATGAGACCGATGAAATAGACATACTCATATTTTAATAGAGAAGAGCCGAGAGGTAATGATATAGTTAATATATGAGACTAAAAGAAGATAGAAGTAGTTGGCGTTCTCACGTTATTAAAAAGCGTGATTTTAAACATGATCACAGTGATTTACTCCTTAGATTTAAATCTCATAAAAACACTAATAAGTGGTGTCGGGGCAAGATCGGCACTAAACACTCGGTGAGTTGGCATACAGAAATTGGTTTCTTTGGTGATAGTTATAAAGTAGGTAGATGTGCAAATTGCGGTAAGCATATGTATGGTCGCGCGTGAGTCATACCCTAAAAAAAATACTTGACATACAACAATAGCGTGGGTACAATGTAACCATTATGACAAGCATTACTACAAAACTAGTCAAAGACGGTAACAGCATGGCGGTACGGTTGCCAAAGACACTGCTAGTTATGAGTGGACTTTACGGCTTTGTGCAGCTAGAAGCTAAAAAAGGCCAAATTATCATCAAACAAGATAAAAAGCACCCTAGAGAAAACTGGGAAGAACAAATTAATAAAGTACTTACAGAAGAAGCACATGTTAAGGATGATGATTTTGCAGACATGAGTTCTACTATCGCCGATGGCTTGAATGATCTTCCTTGGGATGGACCTACATACAAGGAGTGGCAAAAACAGCATGCAAAAAAATAAACGTTTTTCAGTTTTTTGGTTTGATCCAGAACCAACAATTGGAGCAGAAATACGTAAGATACGACCATGTGTTGTTGTGTCGCCTGAAGTAATGAATAAGGCTATGCAGACTGTGCTGATTGCCCCACTGACTTCTACACTCAAGTCTTGGCCATTCCGCACCAACGTAATAGTTAGTGGTAAAAAATCGAGTGTAGCTTGTGACCAAATTAGATCAATAGACAAGTCGCGGCTAAAAGACTATATAAGCATGCTAAGTTCTTCGGAAAGCAGGGTAGTTCTGCAAATTTTGCAGGCTATATTTGCAGAGTAGTTTAGTCTATATAATTTCATAAATAAGTTATTACATGTCCTTTTGTTAATTAATCATTATCCGTGGAAACCTGTAATTCTTTTATATATTTTAGAGAATAACCACGTGTCCGCTTATCATCTGGTTTAGCCAATAGTGAAGTTGTATTTATGGCAGAGAATTCCTATCGAGTTGACGCGGCTAAATTAAAAGGTCAAAAACCATCTGAATTAAGAATTTAGAAATATCTAAAGCCAAGCGCGATTTATAATAATTTATCGATGAACTATAACTGTCGTGCCAATTGGCGCCCAGTTATATATCCATTCTGCTTCACTAGTAACTACCCCAACGCTGCCGTGCGAGCTATTGGTGTAACCAAAATAAGTTAAAGGACTCCAATTATTCCCAACTATTGCGTCAGATTGGTAAAAATCATCGATCCACTGAACATCCGGTAAGTAATAACTAGTACCATTAGCATTGTAACCAGATATATTCTGGAATGGGTACTTTGCATAAATCTTGAATTGGCCGATAGGTGTTGGTGTGGTCGCCGCACCGGCGCTTACCAGGAATGTATTTACTAACTGGCCACTTTGGTAGGCATACATCCGCTTGGTAGTGACATCAACTTCTAATAATTTATCGAAGGGTGGCTTAGAAGTAATACTGAACGGTTTTGAACTACTGGTTAATGTGGCGGAGGCACCGTTTGAAGTTAGAATTTGGTTTGAAAAAGAATGTATCAGCCCGGACGGGATAGCATAGATTATCCCATTAACTCCTTTAATAATAGTTGCAGTTGTATTATCGGAATGAGTAACGGTTAATTGATTAACTGGTGCGTGATCGTAAGTCTGGATAATAGTATTAAGATAAGCAGTTAGGGCTGAGGCTTTGACCGTTAACGTGGTCGTACCTATTTTCGGACCAGGACCGGTAACTAACCACTGGGTTACATTTGCCGGGGTGGGATTGACAATCAAGCCGCCGACATTGATATTAATCAGTTGGTTTTCGATGGCATTCATTTCAGTTGATAAAATGTCGCTCTCAACAACTTCAGAATTAGCGGGTAACGCGTAACTGCTGGTTCTATCTATCTTAGCTACCAGCTTGCGCTCAATTTTAGTGGCCGTTACCTTAATGGTTGTTATTACATGACTTCTGACTGCAACCACTGATCCAACACCGACTATGGCTGCACATACCAATAAGATAATTATTAGACGGAATAACCGGCTGCTAATAAAATTAAATATTGCTTCTCCGGGGTGGATTTTCTCAGTTGCAACTGATTCGGCTAGAGCCGGTGACAAAACTGGCGCAGCTACAGATTGCCTGTAGGGTACCGTGATGGGATTTATAATTTTTTTTGGTTTTGGTTTCGGTAAAACAAAATCATTGCCGACGAATTTACCGGCATATGCATTGGCACCAGCCATAATATATCTGCCTCATTTTTATGTTTATCTCTATTCTTGATTTTTTAAATACTAATGTTTATTCTACACTAAAACACTGGGGAGCTGTCAATAGCAATCCACTAAACAAATATAAGTTTCTAAATGGGTAGAACATTAATTATTTGAATGGATTGATCACCAGCAATTATTAAGTATTAGTTGCTAGTATAATTGCGGTATTAATATGAGATATATAATTCGCCCAAACTATATTACGATTCTGGCTGTCATTATTATCAGTTTTGCTGCCGGTTACGGCGGCAGTCGACTGGCTGAATTTATGACTTCCTCCAATTCACCGGAGCAAACGACAACAACTGTTCAAAGTTCGGGTACGCAAGTAGTCTCCCAGCAAAGCACTACTAACATAGCATCTGTCTATAATAAGGTTTCTCCGTCAGTAGTGAGCATCACTTCACAGAGTGCAACCTATAGTTTTTTTGGCGGCCCGGAAACTGAGGAAGGAGCCGGCACCGGTATGATAATTTCCTCTAATGGATATATATTGACCAATAAACATGTTGTACCGGATGGGACTCAAACCGTTCAAGTTACAACTGCCGATGGGAAGCAATATACCGCCCAGATTGTTGCCCGTGATTCTAATAACGACTTGGCTGTCATTAAAATAAATGCCACCGGCTTAACTCCAGTTACACTAGGCAATTCGAACCAAATTCAAGTTGGCGACAGTGTTCTGGCAATCGGTAACGCTTTAGGACAATTCCAAAACAGTGTCAGCAGCGGCATAATTTCTGGTACCAAGCGCACGATCACAGCCGGCGATAGCAGCGGTTTTAATATCAGCAGCGAGACATTGAATGGTTTGCTGCAAACCGATGCCGCTATTAACCCCGGCAATTCAGGCGGTCCGCTGGTTGATACCGCTAATGGACAAGTTATTGGTATCGATACTGCAGTTTCCAGCGATGGTGAAGACATCGGTTTTGCAATTCCGATTAATCAAGCAAAATCCTTTATTGCTAGCTACATTTCAGCCCGTTCGTCCTGACAACTTAACTAGTACAAATATACTTTAGATAAATTAGTTGATGTAGATAACCACAAGCACTTGCTATAATTTGATCATGTCTAGTCGCGGTTATATACCGGATACATCGCATGCTGAACATGTAAATTTAAAGCGGCTGATTAGTCTGATAATTTTACTGTTATTGCTCTATGTTGTTCTGCCGCAACTCCATGATTTCCATTCCAGCTTTAATATCGTTAAACATGCCAGTCTATTATGGCTATTGGTGGCAGTTGCTGCTATGGGCTTGTCATACCCTGTATCATCACTAACTTTTTTATTCTTAGCCAAGCATAAGATATCTTTCCCTCGGACCACATTGGTTAAATTAGCGGGTTCGTTTACCAACCGGTTGCTGCCAGCCGGTATCGGCGCTATGGGAATTAGTTATGACTTTCTGAAAAAGAACAAACACAGCACTTCTCAGTCTATAGCCGTAGTAGCTGCCAATAATACAATTGGTTTAATGGGGCACATAATCTTGTTGGCAACAACTTTATTGATTACCCATAAATCAATCGCCGAATTATTCAAATTCAATATTAAAATCCCATCATATTGGATAATTATTATTAGTGCCGCTGTATTTCTAATATTGATTGTTTGGTTTAAATTAGCCGGTAAGAATTTTTTCAGCAATATTCGCCAAATTCTTAAAAACCTGGCTAGTTATCAGGCTCATCCAATTCGTCTAGTTGGAGCTCTAGCTACTTCAATATTGCTTACTTTAACAAGTGTTTTCTGCCTGGTTGCTTGCTTACATGCAATTAATATCCATCTTTCATTCATTAAAGTGCTTGTTGTGCTAACTCTTGGTATAGCAGGTGGTACAGCAGTACCAACACCGGGAGGATTGGTCGGGGCAGAAGCCGGCCTAGTAGCTGGTTTTGTTGCCTATGGCTTGACGAGCGACCGGGCGCTGACTGTTACATTACTGTATCGACTATTAACGTATTGGGTGGCTTTGATAATTGGTGCGATCGCTTTTAGCATAGCTAGAAGGTTACACTATATTTAAATTCAGTATTAAAACATTTATTTGATAATCTATCGCACAAGCAATTTACTAGCTTATAATTAAATGTTAGATTGAGCTTGTAACTTAGACAGCTGGAGTTTTTAATAAATCTTTATATTGTCTTAACACAACTAAAGAGGGTAAATTCGCTGACCAAGCTAGCACTTTGACATGTCAGACTGAAAATAATAGTTGCATAGATTACGATGTAGCAATACCAGTAAGTAATTCTCTTGTTGTGGGATACGGATCAGATACTTTTATATATAGAAGAGTATCTAACCCGTGTCCCATTGGGGGATCGGTGCAGGCGTAACAGCCGAAGTCAAACGGAAGAAGGAGAAACAAATGTTCTCATCTTTCTGGCGACGGCCTACCGTCGCACTCACATTGGTACTTGCCATGCTGATACCAGTCAGCCTGATTGGTATCCAGACAGTAGCCTTTGGGGCCCAACGGACTCCAACAGAGTATCCTGTCAAATCCCTAAATCCAACCTGTAAAACGGCGTTTGGAGATACAGTCTGCATCACGGCTACGCCAAACGGCTTGAGATTCAAATGGACTGGTGAAACTTACTACGCCGGTGCCCAATATTGCCCGATAGGTTGTGGAGATGAGGACTATCTGGTCCAAGGGCCTTGGACGCATGTCGCGGTCGGCAAAGAGGTAAAGTGGGAGGGTTCTAGTAGCCATACCGTGTTCGTTCGGCTTAAAAAACCGGATGATTACCAAGGTTTTGCGACATTGACTGATCCTGCGGGCGGTTACGATACGGCTCTCTACTACACACTTATAGTGCCGCAAGTCGGGAATAGTAACTTGGCGATTACCACCACCTCACTCCCCACCGCTAAACTGGGTGTAAAGTATTTGGCCAGGTTGCATGCTCGGGGTGGCAAACCTCCCTACAGCTGGACG
>Ga0182027_10000765_pt1 | contig 54466 bp, 23 predicted proteins | sample 712E1DmetaG_FD_121300 | JGI IMG/M metagenome (GOLD analysis project Ga0182027, IMG submission 121300) | Permafrost microbial communities from Stordalen Mire, Sweden - 712E1D metaG (Illumina Assembly) | ecosystem: Environmental > Terrestrial > Soil > Wetlands > Permafrost | place: Sweden...
AGAAATCTTCAGCGGTCCCTTGATCGAGTCGTCCTCATGCTCGACCGTGCCATTGATGTAACAAACTTTCCGCACACCGCCGGCCGCGCCAACGATGTCGAAGTCCCTGGCCAGCGAGGCGTCACCCGAAGTCACATCGAACACCCTTTCGCCGGCTGCGCCCGCCGATGTTTCCGCTTCGCCGATGGAGATCGTGTACTTGCCCGCGGGCAAATGCGCGATGGTGACGGTGAAATTGCTGCCATGGATCTCTTCGCGAAATGCCGCCGCATCGGTCGCACCCTCGACTGTGACTGACCTGCGGTCCTTGCGATGGGCGAAGTCTCCGCTGAGGCTCACCTGCTGACCGCAAGAGGCGCAGATTTCATCAGCCGCAAAGGCCCCCGGGACACCCAGCCATAAGCAGGCAAGCGACACCGAGCTTGCCACCGCCAGTGAACTGCGAAAACCTCCAAAGGTCGGCCATCTGGTTGGAGCCGATGTCCGCGCACGAATTTGGGGCTCGCGACAAATTAAGGGGGTTTCCGTTCGGTCGAACGACAGGTTTGCGAGTAGAATGTTCATTTTTTAGATAGATCCGCGGCACCGAAGACAGGAGCGCGAGATCCAAAGTCAGGTGTCTTTCTTTAATTGCCGATTATTTGATCCATCCTCTTCACGGCGTTTTAAAGTTCCAGCGCGCCTTGTCGCTCTTGGGGTCGAACTGGGTCAGCGTCGGCGTGCTGAGGCCCACCGCTGTCAGAGCCAGGGACTCCTTGGAATTGGGCACAGCCTTGGGCATGATGCGGTAAGTGCCGTCGGTCAACTGGTCGATGCGCCACAGTTCTTCTGGCTTGCCGGTAAAGGCGGGAATCGCAACAACCTCGGCCTCTTCGGTTGCCGCAAGGGCGCGATCCGTGCCGGCGATAGTGATCTTGAAATAGGGCGAGCCGGGATAACCGCCGACGTTTGGGACGGGCGTGATCGTCCACTTCTGATGGGGCCGGAGCATGTAGTCGCCGATGCGAATGTTGATGTTGCCGGCCGGCCAGTTCGTTGATACCGCGGTGACATCCGGGAGAGGAATCGGGGTCACGGGGCCACCGCCGCCGCGGGCACCGCCGCGTCGGCCGCCAGCCATCGCCACGCCATCCACGGCCAACTCCAGTGCATAGCCGCTGCGTACGGACTGGACTTCAAAGGTGCCTCCCGTGAAGTTTTCGCCGGAGACGGGCCAGCCGTCTTGCCAGAGCAGCGCGCGAAGGTCCAGCACGCTGCGGCCGCCGCGGTCCAGGTCGGCCTCGTAATGACAGGAGAATTTCTGCACGCCGTCGCCCAGGTCCAGCAGGCCGAAATGGCCGGGCCCGACCAAGCGACCGTTGGCGGCCACAAAGAGCTTGCCGCCGCCTTTGAGCATGTCCACGCCCATGTTGTCGAGGAAAGGGCCAGTCACGTTCTTGGAGCGGCCCACGCGGATGTTGTAAGTGGAGTTGGCGCCGGAGCAGCATGTGCCGTGAGTGCCCAGAAGGTAATACCAGCCGTCGCGACACACCATGTCAGTGGCTTCACAGTCGATGGCGATGTTGACGGGCTGGTTGTTGGGGATGCGCTTGCCCGTTTTTGGATCGAGCTCGACTATCCGGATGTAGCCGAAATAGGTCCCATAGGTGAGCCACAGCCGGCCATCGGTGGGATCGAGCAAGAACGAGGGATCGATGGCATCGCAGTCCTCGACGCCGTCAGAGGAGGCGACGACGGAGTCGTCCTGAAATCCGAAGTCCGGGGATTTGGGGTCGAGCGTCTTGGTCCACATCACGCGGATGGAGCCAGCATGCCCTCCTCCTAAACCGCCTCCACCCGTGGCATAGCATATATAGTAGCGATCCCCGATGTGGATGGCGTCGGGAGCCACTCCGCCGCCGGGACGCACGGCCCCGCTGTGCCAGGTCCAGCCGTCGTCGGACATCAAGCCTCCGCCGCCGGTGCCGAAAGCGTAAAACTTGCCATCGCACGGCATGACGGTCGAGGGATCGTGGATGTAGGGTTCGCCGTCCAGAGCCATTGCCGGACCAGACAGCCAGAGAGAGAGCAGAACGGCAACCGCTGCTGCCAGAATACGTGATTTCATAGATCCTCCGAGAACAAAACGATGGACACCAAGAATAGGACGACCCATTAAACCGACCACAACGCCGCGCCAGGTGGCCATAACACCGAGACAGCAGACAGCTACGGGGAGGCCACTGCCCGGAACCCGGTCGGATTTAATTTCCAGCGTTTTCAAGGGTTAGGGTGAGATCCTTTATCGGTTCACCATTCTCATCGATAAAGCGGACGCAGAAATCACTCATGCCGGGGCCGTTGATGACGGCGCCGCGAATGACGTTCCGGCCCTTGTGAAGCGTGAGGCGTTTGGAGACGCAGTCATCCATAACCATGCGCCGATCGCCGAAGAGGTTGACGGCTTCCTGGCCGTTGAGCCACCAAATGGACGCCGAATTGGAGCCGACGGCCAAGCGAACGTTCTGCATCTCCCTCGGGCTGTTGACAACGGTCACGGCCCAGAATAGGACGCCGTACGTCGGCTTGTTCAGGCCATAGGCGAAGCGAAAGAGCTTGGCGTTGAAATTGGCGGAGTCCAGGGCATGCCATGTGAGTTCCTCGCCGGCAACCGTCACCTTGTCCCCGTCGCGCGGAACCACGGTGAACTGATTGGGAAAGTACTCGGTATTAAGGGCGTTCCGGACATAGCTCTCGGTAAACGCGGCGTTGCTGCGGATCGGCTTTTTAATCGGCTCGAGAAGCAGCCAGCGCTGGAGGAAGCCGTCGGTGTCCGGCGCCTTGGGGGACGATGTGGCCGGCGTGAAGTAAGGCGCGACACTGCGAGGAGCATTGTCGGGCGCCGAGCCGCCAGCAGCACTGCCAGGCGCGGCGGAACAGACTTGAAAGGCCAATACAGCCAGGACGCCGAACCCCAGCATCACGATTTTGCGGAGCATCTTCATAGCAGGCTCTTTGCAGGATTTCCGATTTTTGTACGCCAAACGAGAACGAATCATCTCCAACCCAAGAGCCGATAGAGCCGACGGACATAGTTGTAAACACTTGGATATGTAGGAAGGCTACAAAAATGTCGCAAGTATGAATATACGACGTTTGTCGTATTCCGGCCAATCCGTGATTTCATTAGAGTTAGGCTCGTAAAACTCATCCAAACCCAGGTTCCAGTACTGACGTGCCAGTCCCACCCCAATAATTCGAATTGTTATTTTGATTGGGTCCACCCAATCATAGATAAATTACAATGGTATGAATCTCTCCATCCCCCGGATAGTTCCGTCGTTCATTCTCATTTGTTGCTCCGCGGAATTGTTCGCAGCCGAACCTCAACTGACCGGAAACGCCTCGGCGCCCGGCGAGCCTTTGAGCCTTTGGTATCGCCAGCCAGCTATAAGGTGGGAAGAGGCGCTGCCCGTGGGAAATGGGCGAATCGGTGCGATGGTTTTCGGCCATGTCATCAGTGAAAGGCTCCAACTAAATGAGGACACGCTTTGGGGTGGCGGCCCTTACAACCCCGTCAATCCGCAGGCCAAGGCAGCTCTTCCGCAAGTCCGCCAGCTCGTCTTCGACGGGAAGTATTCCGATGCCGGGAAACTGATCAACGCAAAAGTCATTTCCCGTCCGTCGGGCCAGATGCCGTATGAAACCGCGGGCGATTTGATGCTCACCTTTCCCGATTCGGCCTCCGTTGAAAATTACCGGCGGGATCTCAACCTGGACACCGCTGTGGCCACGGTTGAATACACCGATGACGGCACGCGGTTCACGCGACAGGTCTTTGCCAGCCCGGCGGACCAAGTGATCGTTGTCCATCTCACGGCTGACAAAAAAGGCTCGATTTCGTTTGTCGCCGGATTCAAAACGCCGCAAACGGTCGCCATTGAAACAGAATCCGGAAACACCCTGGTGATGCGTGGCACGAATGCATCTTCGTCAGGCATCAAGGGGGCGTTGCGATTCCAAGCGCGCGCCCGCGTGCTGGCCGACGGCGGCACTATCAGCACCACTGCCGATTCTGTTGCGGTCACGAACGCGGACGCGGTCACAATTCTGATCGCTGCGGCAACGAGCTACAAAAATTACCAGGACGTGAGCGGTGACCCGGAGGCCATCGTCAAAGGCCGAATCGCGGCGGCCGCCAAGAAGAAATTCAATAAACTACTCGCCGCGCACACGCAAGAGCACCAGCGGCTGTTCCGGCGCGTCGCCCTTCAACTGGGCACGAGTGACGCCATGAAACTGCCGACCGACGAACGCATCAAAAACTTTCACAACGGCAACGATCCGCAGTTCGCCACGCTCTATTTCCAATTCGGTCGCTATCTGCTCATCAGCTCTTCCCGTCCCGGCGGGCAACCGGCGAATCTGCAGGGGTTGTGGAATCAAAGCATGAACCCGCCGTGGCAAAGTAAATACACCATCAACATCAACACCGAAATGAACTACTGGCCGGCGGAGGAGTGCAACCTCGGCGAATGCGTGGAGCCGCTCATCGCGATGGTGAAAGACCTTTCCCAGACCGGCGCACGCACGGCGCAGGAAATGTATGGTGCGCACGGCTGGGTCGCCCACCACAATACCGACCTTTGGCGCGCCACCGGCCCCATTGACTTCGCCGATTCGGGCATGTGGCCGAGCGGTGGCGCGTGGCTGTGCGACCACTTGTGGGATCGCTACCAGTTCAGCGGCGACAAGAGATTTCTGAAAGACGTGTATCACGTCTTGCGCGGAGCGGCGGAGTTCTTCGTCGACACGCTCGTTGAAGATCCAACGAACCACTGGCTCGTGACCTGCCCCTCGGTTTCTCCGGAAAACCAGCATCCGTTCGGTTCGGCCGTCTGCGCCGGACCAGCCATGGACGAGGAAATCCTGCGCGACCTGTTCTCCAACTGCATCGAGGCATCCAAAATCCTGGAAACCGATCCCCAATTCCGCAAACAGCTTGCACAAACGCGCGCGAGACTTGCGCCGGTTCAGATTGGAAAGCAAGGGCAGTTGCAGGAATGGCTTGGCGATTGGGATGCGCAAGCGCGGGAACAACAGCACCGCCACATTTCCCATTTGTATGCCCTTTTCCCCAGCGCGCAAATTACGCCGCGCGCCACGCCGGAGCTGGCCGAAGCTGCCCAAGTCAGTCTCAACAGACGCGGGGACATCACGACTGGCTGGGCGATTGCCTGGCGCATCAATTGTTGGGCGCGACTGCATGATGGCAACCGCGCCTTCAGCATTCTCAACCACCTTTTTGATCCATCGCGCACTTACCCGGATCTGTTCGACGCGCATCCGCCGTTCCAGATTGACGGCAACTTCGGCGGCACATCCGCCATCGCCGAAATGCTGCTGCAAAGTCAAAGCGGTGAAATTGAATTGCTTCCCGCGCTCCCAAGCGCATGGCCCGCTGGACATGTCACCGGCCTGCGCGCACGCGGCGGTTTTGAAATTGATCTCGCTTGGGACGGCGGCAAGCTAACCAATGTCAAAATCAAATCGGTTGGCGGGCGCACGGCGACCGTCCGGTATGGCGACCGCACGATGGAAATCAAATTAAAGTCCGGAGGCACAGTTCAATTGAACTCCGAACTTCAACCCGCTTCGCGGCGCTTCTCGCGAAATAAATTGCTGGCGCTGGAAGGTTCAGTCGAACATTGAAAGCGGACGAACGAATATGCAGTCACATCTCGACGAATTCTTGAAGCCAAAAGCGAATTCGAACCACAGCGCGAAATGTATCGTGTTGTTCGTCGCGATGATCGCTGGTTCAATGGCTGCTTTGCCTGCCGCCGATCTTCGGCAAGTTCTCAGCTTCAATCGCGAGTGGAAATTCCAACTTGGCGATGCTGCGGGCGCTGAGGCGGTCACGTTTGATGACGCGAACTGGAATGACGCCAATTTGCCGCACTCGTTCTCGATGCCGTATTTCGCGGCAGACAGATTCTATGTCGGCTACGGTTGGTATCGGAAACATTTCAACGCGCCGAAGGCGTGGTCGGGAAAGCGCGTCAACCTCGAATTCGACGGCGTTTTTCAAGTCGCGGAAATTCTTATGAATGGCCAGCGCGTCGGCGAACACAAAGGCGGCTACACCGGATTCACTTGCGACATCACCGACGCGGTAAAGCCCGGCGACAACGTTGTCGCCGTGCGCGTGAACAACATTTGGGATCCGCGCCTGGCGCCGCGAGCGGGCGAGCACACTTTCTCCGGAGGCATTTATCGCGACGCGCGAATCGTCGTCACCGCGCCGGTGCATGTCGCGTGGTATGGAACATTTGTCACCACGCCGCAAGTGTCAAAAGAATCCGGCATGGTGAACGTGAAGACGGAAGTGGTCAACGACTCCGGCGCGGCGGTATCCGTCACGCTGAAAACAAGCGTGTTAGACGCCAAGGGAAAAGCCGTAGCACAAACGGAATCCACGCAAACCATCGCGCCGGGCACAACTAATGTCTTCGACCAGACCAGCGCGCCGATTGCGAATCCCAAGCTTTGGTCGCCGGACCATCCGAATCTGTATTCAGTCAAAACTGTCGTGCTGGACGGCGGCAAGCCGGTGGACGATTACACGTCGCCACTGGGTTTTCGCTGGTTCAAATTCACCGCCGAGCAGGGATTTTTTCTCAACGGCGAGCATTATTATTTCAAAGGCGCGAACGTCCATCAGGACCACGGCGGCTGGGGCGACGCGGTGGCCGATAGCGGATTTTATCGCGACGTGAAACTGGTGAAGGATGCCGGATTCGATTTCATTCGCGGTTCGCATTATCCGCACGCGCCGGCGTTTGCGGCCGCGTGCGACCAGCTCGGAATTATGTTCTGGTCGGAAAATTGTTTTTGGGGCACCGCCGGATTCAGAAGCCAGTGGGCTTCCAGCGCGTATCCGACAAACTCCGCAGACGAGGCCGGATTTGAAGCGAGCGTGAAAGCCAGTCTGCGCGACATGATCCGCATCAATCGCAATCATCCGAGCATCATCGTCTGGAGCATGGATAACGAAGTTTATTTTAGCGACCGATCCGTGATGCGGAAGGTGCGGAATTTTTTGAAGGAACTTGTAGCTTACTCGCACGAATTGGATCCGACGCGCCCGGCGGGCATCGGCGGCAGCCAGCGCGGCGACCTGGACAAACTGGGCGATGTTGCGGGCTACAACGGCGACGGCGCGCGGTTGTTTGTGAATCCGGGAATTCCCAGCGTCGTCACCGAATATGGTTCCACCATGACCGATCGTCCCGGCAAATATGAACCCGGCTGGGGCGATTTGCCGAGCACCCCCGGCGCGGATAGAAACGTCGTTGGTTCCTGGCGCTTGCCTTGGCGCAGCGGCGAAGTAATTTGGTGCGCCTTCGATCACGGCAGCCTCGCCGGACGACGGTTTGGCTCGATGGGTATGGTGGATTATTTCCGGCTGCCGAAACGGCAATGGTATTGGTATCGAAACGATTATTTGCACATTCCGCCGCCGGCCTGCCCTAGCAATGGCGTTCCTGCCGCGTTAAACCTCACTGCGGACAAAACGACGCTGAATTCTGTTGATGGCACGGATGACGCGCAGATCATCGTGACCGTCGTGGACAAAGAAGGCACGCCGATCAACAACTGTCCGCCCGTGACGCTCGCGATTGAATCCGGCCCCGGCGAATTTCCCACCGGGCCGAGCATCACCTTTGCGCCGAACTCGGACATCGCGATTCGCGACGGTCAGGCCGCGATGGAATTCCGTTCGTATTACGCCGGCAAAACGATCATTCGCGCGACCTCGCCCGGATTGAAAGACGCGACGATTCAAATCACTTCGCGCGGCCAACCGAAATTTGCCGCCGGCAAGACGCCGTCCGTGAAACCGCGTCCGTATGTGCGATTTACCGGCACAACCACCGGCAGTGCACTTCTCGCGTTGGGCTTGAACAACCCAACGCGGGCCAGCAGCGAATCGCCTGAACATGGCGGACGCCTGGCCAACGACGGCAATGCCACAACATTCTGGCAAGCCGGCGCCGCGGACACAAACGCGTGGCTGTGCATTGATTTGGAACGCATCGCAACCGTCAGCTCGGTTAAACTCTCGTTCCCGTTCGATGGCAACTGGCGTTACCGTGTCGAAGTATCGGATGACGGCAACAGCGACTGGAAAATGATTTCCGATCAAACCCAAACCGCGAGCAGTGCAAAAAACCAGACGCTATCTGCTGCAACCCGCGCGCGCGGGCGCTTTCTGCGCGTGACGTTTGTCGGAACCCCAGATGCAAAACCTGCCGCGCTCGCGGAAATGGAAGTGACAGGAACTCTGAACGTGCCATGAACCGCTGTTTTCGACGATGAACTCCAAGCTCCTTTTCTGTGCCGCGCTCATGATGTGCGCCGTGGCTCGTTCGGAGGTCACTGACACCAATTCTGTCATTGCTGGTGAGGCAGCCCCAATTCCGTATTCCACTATTCAGTTTATCTCCAGCAACGATTCCAGCGCCCTGATCGCCGAGAAAGCGGCTAAGGTTTTGCCGCGCCCTAATCAGACGGCTTGGATGCGTCTGGAGCGGACCTTCTTTATTCATTTTGGTGTGAACACATTCAACGGCGTTGAGTGGGGCACTGGGCGTGAAGCGCCTTCGATATTTAATCCTTCGGCTCTGGATGCGAACCAGTGGGTAAGCGCCATCAAAAATGCCGGCGGCACGTTGGTGGTGCTCGTCTGCAAGCACCACGACGGATTCTGCATGTGGCCTACGCGTTACACGCCGCAGTCGGTCGTTTCCAGTCCCTGGCTGGGTGGGAAGGGCGACGTGGTCCGGGCGGTTGCCGACGCGGCCCGCGCCCAGGGCATCAAAGTGGGGGTTTACCTTTCGCCCGCTGATCTTCACCAGATGCGAACCAATCCGAAGAATCCGGCAGGATACTATGGCGACGGCAGCAGCAAAGTCCCCTCGGTCGTTATTGGGCTGATAACCACCGCAAACCACAGATAAAATGCCTGATTCTGCTGGGAAGTCAAGCCTACCCGGCATAACCGACCCGGCATAACCGAAACCTACTCATTTCCTACTCGCGAAGTGTGCGTTTCAGTGTGCGTTGGTTGTTGCGGGAAAGTGTCCTCAGAGAAATGTGTCATTTCTGGTCTCTCTTGGAGGAACTCCCAACCAATCCGCTCCTGCGCCAGGCACTGGCTGGCGGCAAAAAGCTGACGCGCCGGCTCAACGCTGATTTCCAACCAGTCGCAGAGTGGCGGATGGCGGCTCTACTTACCGGTGCAACCGGAATGCGTGCCGAATGGAATATGACGAGTGTCATATTCGTGCAGGGCCATCCCCTTAGTGGCCCCGATTGCCTCTTTCGTCAATTACCGCGGCCGCCCGCCGGCAAGACGGAGATTTCGGCGGCACTCGTCCAGCCATTTCGGTTGATCTCCCGCAAGGCCGTGAAGCGGAAAAAACGGGCGTTGACGGGAGCAAATGAGACTTCCTGGAAAGACGGGTTGTTCCGAATATTGGCGAACGTGCCGGATGCAACGTTGGTCGTCCAATTGACTCCATCCATGCTGGTTTCAAAGCGGTAACTCTCGACGGTGCCGTTGGGGTTTCCGTCTTGCCGCGGGAGATAGGTAAACCCGGCAATCCGGTGGGATGCGCCCATGTCAACCGTGATGTAATGCGGCAATGTCAGATCGTCGTTCCAACGGGTATGCCAGAAGGTGGACGAGTTGTTGTCGATCGCGTTGGCTGCGGCGTTGTCATCCCCGGCAGTTTCCTGACTGTCCACGCCGACAATCTTCCAGCCAATCGGCAACAGACCGGCGAAAGACTTGGAAGCCAGCACGCCCAATTGTCCGGCTGGCAACAGGCACGCCGCCTGCACGGTGCCGCCCAACGGCAGGGCAATCGGCGAACCGTAAACAGCCGAGTTGGTCGTCGGCGCTGTTCCGTCCACCGTGTAAACCATCCGGCAACCAGTAAAATTGCTCAGGCGCACCAAACAATTGGTGTCACGATCTGATATGGTGGGAGGCAAAGCGGCCGCAGATTGCTTAAATAGTCCGATTTCCGCCAGCGTTGGTTCCAAGCGCGAACCGATGATGCGGATGCGCACCTGCCTGGTGGTTACGGGCGACTTCAACCGTATGAGCCGACGATGTCCGACGGTGGTAAGTCCGTCTGACGCGACGTGTTCCGGTGTGATCCACGCCGAGCCATCCCACGTGTCAATGGCAAAGGACTCAATTCTTTGGCCGCGATGATCCAACGCTTCCTGCAATGAAACGACATCAAAGGTAACGGGCGTTGGAATCGTCAAGGTTACTGCGCCGTTGGTATGACCGGGCGCGGCTTCCCACCAGGTGTCGAGGTTTCCGTCCAATGCCTGCGACGGGTTGTTGGCCGGGTTGGCAGTGTCGGCCGTGAGCTTGCCGCCGGCGGCAAGGTTCGTGGCGAAGGTATCGTTGACCACGTTCGCCATCCGGCTTAAGGCAAGGACTTGATCTTCTGGAATCAAGCCCCGCGTGTCCGGCGAAAGATTCAAGATTAGATTCCCGTTCCGGCCGATGGACGAGTAATAAATATCCACCAACTGCGAAACGCTCCTGGGCTGCTTCCGGGGCGCCCAAAACCATTGGCCATTAGCGAGAATGGTGACATTCACTTCCGCCGGATACCACCAGAGATAGGAGCCGGGCGTGAGTTTGGCGCGACTGCCGAGATCTCCAGCCGTCATGTCCGGCCAGATGAAGGTATCGGGCGGCTCAGGCAGAGGAATGACACTCCATTCCGTGGTGCGTCCATAGCCGCTTTCGGAGCCGACCCAGCGCGCGTCCGGTCCCTTGCCGAAAATCACCGCACCGGGCTGGAGGTGGCGGATCAGGTCATACCACGCCGCGTAATTGTAAGTCTCTTTGACGCTAGGATCCGGATTGGCGCCGTCAAACCAGACTTCCTGAACAGGTCCGTATTCGGTCAGCAATTCGTAAAGCTGGTTTAGGAAGTAACGGTTGTAGTCGTCAACCACATAGGTGAAATTCGTAAAGCCAGCCGGCGGCGTGCGGCCCAAAGCCGGATTCGTCTTGAAGCTGGCCGAATCGGTGGGAATAACCGAGAGAACTTCGCTGCTGCCGTTGCCGTAATAACCGCCTGGATTTTTTGGATTGGTTCTCAACTGGTAAAGATCAGCAGGCGAAAGGTAAACGGCCAGCCTGAGGCCGTGGGCGCGCGCGGCGTTGGCGACTTCCCGCACCAGGTCGCCCTTGCCGTCACGCCACGGACTGGCCGCGACCGAATGCGGCGTGTAACGAGTCGGCCACATGCAAAATCCATCGTGGTGCTTGCAGACAAGCACGATCATTTTGCCGCCGAAATTTTGCATCGCGCTGAGCCATTGGTTGGCGTCCAGTTGCGTAGGATTGAAAATCGAAGGTTCTTCACGACCGCTGCCCCACTCAACGCCGTTGAATGTGTTCACGCCGAAGTGGAGGAAAAATGTCTGCTCCAGCCGCATCCAGTCCGTCTGGTTGGCGCGCGGCAAAACCTTCGCCGCTTTTTCAGCAATGACGGCGTCGGAATCACCATTGGAAATCACCTGCATCGTGGAATATGAAATCTGATCTAGCGCGGCGGCGCTGGTGGTCGCGAGCGAACAGCCCAGGGCCAATGTGGTCAATATCGTTCGATTCATGGTCATTCTTTTTCGATTAAAGTCAGTCTGGATTCAGTCACTCACAACTGCCACAGGGCGCGCCAGAACTGCTTCGGCCCCGAGATGGAATTGGTGAAGTTTGCCGTTGAGCCCGAAAGCGTATTGGTAAACCGGTTCGTCCAACTTGCCAAGTCTGCGCTGGATTGCAGGACGTAGGTGCCGCCCGATTGTCCCCGGAGCTGAAAACCGAACTTCCCCGGAGGAGCTGGCAGCACAGCCAGCGACGGAGGAGGCGCAGGACTCAGAACCATCACCGAGGCGGAGAAGGGAGCGAAGGTGGCGGAATAGCTGCTTTGAACGCCGGTGATGTTGGTCTGGGCATAGTCGGGCGAACCCACACCCATCCGGGCCGCCGTGTCCTGCGGAATGCCGTAGCTGTAAACGGTGGCATTGGTATAGGGAAGGAACCCGGATAGATTGATGGTGGCGGTGAGGTTGGACGAGGAACTCTTGTTGATCACCAGCAGGGTCAGCGTGCCATTCGTCCGCTTGACCGAATATACGGCCAGCAGCGGGTAGTCGCTGGTGGCGGAGACCACGGTGTCGCCGTCCGCCGCGAAGTGGGGCATCAGCTTGGCCACATAATAAGTCGGATAGGCGCTGCCCACCCCGCCGAGGCCATAGACAATTCCTCCATCAAACAGAATGCTGCCGTCGCTATTGGTGCGCCAGCCGTAAAACGCCGGATCGGGATTGCTGAGGGACGATGCGCCATTGCGAAAATCCCACCATACCCGCGAGTTGAACTCGGTCTGAAGGATCTGCCCGATGGTATCGGCGTAAAAGAGGCCGCCCGTCAGGCTCACGCACTGCTTGTCGCCCCCCGTGCCGTTCTCGGTAGCCTCCAGTGTCACATTCGTGCCGGCGCTGCCCAGATAATCCGTCAGCATCTGGCGCAAAGAAGCCGCATCGGAAGCCCACTTCTTGGAGTAAAGCAGGTCCTGAGTATCCCCTGCCGTCGGGCCATAGTTGTGCTCAATCAGGAAGTCCGGAATGCACTTGTTGCTGCGCATATAGGTCAGCATCACCGGCGTCCAGCCATTGTGAGTCACTCCGGTTCGCGGGTTGACCACGGGATGGTTCGTGTAATTTGCGGTGCCGTCCTCGGTAGTATCAGCCACCGCGCCGATCTTGATGGTTGGGTCGGCTGCCTTCATTTGCGCGTAGTAATTTGTAAAACGCATCGCGTAGGTCCAAGGGTCGTGGGGCTGCCAGGGTGAATTTGTATTGGTGTCGGTCTCCCAACTGCCGCCAACTTCGTTGCCAACTTCCCAGTATTTGAAATCGCACCGGTTGGTGATGTTGAACATGCGCACCCCAAAGGCAGCCTCGCGGGCATCGCTGCTGCCGTAGTTCACAATAATAAAAGCTTGCGCGTGTGTCTTGGTGGCAAGCTGGATGAAGTTGGTGGAAAACGATCCCCAGTTGCGTGCGCTGGTGGCCCCGTAGCTCCACGCTTCATTGGTCCAGTGATAACCATCACCCCAGCTTCCGCCCGGCCAGCGCAGACAGGGATTCCCCATGTCATTCAGGATTGCAGCCGAAGCGGGCGTGCTCACGTTGCCGTCCCAAGCGACCTGATTGATCCCGAAGACCTTGCCGTCCACCGTCCGCACGGTTTGGTTGGCAAGAATACCCACGTGAACCACTGCGGGTGCGGGCGCGGCAACCAACCGCAAATCATCTATGAAAAACGGTTGGGTAGAGGTTCCGTTTCCGATCTGAAACCCGGTCAGGTTGGTCACGTTGTCGATGCCAATCGCTGCGAGGGTTAATGTGACTTGCTGCCACTGGTTCGTCGGCGCGGTCACCCAAATCCCCGGCAATCCCGTTCCGTTCGTCTCGCCGCTGACCAGGACAGTTTGTCCGCCGGTCGTCCCGCCATTGAGCCAAAAGCTCACATTCATGTAAATGGTCGTATCCACGCTGGTGTCGCTCTTCAGCCACCAGGCCTGCCAGGAGCCGCTGGGAACACACGCCATTGAGTTGCTGCCGGAATGGACCGGATTATTCGTTGGGTAACGCGGCATCCAGGACCATGCGTCGCCCCAGCCGTTGTTAAACCGGTCCGAATAGATTAGCCTCTCATCCGAGGCGTGAGCCGCCAGCGCGGATAAGAGCAGCATGGCTCCAAGTGCAAAAGAGAGAAGCTTCATAGTTTAACATGAGTCCAAACTCGCTCGGAAGGCTTGTCGTTAATTCTTATGATTGCAGCCATAGTCAATGAATGAATTGAACCATCTGTGCTTTTCACGGAATCAACTGGACAACCATTTCCTTTTGGTCGCGAGAGAGGTCGATTTGCAAGGAACTGCCGGCGGGCAATGCCGGAGCTTGCCGCAACAACGCCGCCGTGTCCGCCGTCTTTCCTCCGTTGACGGAAAGAATGACATCATTTTTTCGCAGCCCGGCTTTGGCCAAAGCGGAATCCGCCGGAACTTCCAGAACCAAAACACCCGTCACGCCGGGCAGACCGAATGCGGACATCTCGCCTTCGTCGGCGATGTCGCGCACGCGGGCGCCGAGCCACTTCGTCGGCGTGCTGTCGCGCGTGGTGGATGCGGCCGCGGGCAGTTTCGGCTGTGGCAACCGCGGAACGCGCGCGACGGCTTTGAGTTCCTGTTTTTGCACGCCGAATTGGTTCATAGGAAAATTGGCGAAGCCCAAGGCCAGCGCGGGCGAGCCGTCCTTCACGCCATAGTCGCCGCGCATCGGATCAATGAATTGCGCATCGGCCACCATGGAATGTTCGTCGCGACCGCTTTGTTGCTGCAACTGCGTCGCGGCCGCATTCGTCGTCACGCCGTAGTTCTGCACCAGGTTGAAATCCATGTCCGCGCCCCACGGCGGAGGATGCATGCCAGCCGGACGATAGGCCGTCCAAACGATGTTGCGCCGGAAAATGTCGCCGCTTTCGTCATACCAGGCGTGTGGATCGTAACCGCCATCCACCATGATGTTGTTTTCGACCACGCGCCCGAAACCTTCGCGGTTCTTGATGCCGCCGCGCAGGCAGAGATTGTTCGTGATGATGTAAAACGACGAACCGTCGTCCAGGTCAATGTCCCAGCCGTGGTCGCAACGCCAGCGGTTGTTGGCCAGCACGATAGGTTTGGCTGCGTCGAGTTTCGGCAATTCCGGGACCTGCTTAACCCACGCGTTGACTTCGTCGATGCTGGGCCGCCAGAAACGATCGCGCCCCCAGGAATTGAAGGAGCCGTGGTCGCCTGTCTCTTTCACCGTGTCAAAGACGTCGCAAAATTCGATGACGTGTCCGCCCCAGCATCCGTCGCCGATGTTGATGCCGGAGCGCGGCACGTCGTAAATCGAACAATGCCGGACGGTGATGCCCTGGGCGAGGTCAATTTCCACGCCGGCGGTCTGTTTCTCCACGCGCCCGGTCAGATGAATCAGGCAATCGTCCACGACGCAATCCGCCGGATAATTGCCGGTTCTCGGTCCGGGCGCGCGGTCAATCTCGTCAAGCTTGTGAACTTGGTAATAGTTGAACAACGGGCTGCGCGCGGCTTGCGGGTCGCCGACAAAACAAATTCCGTTCGCCCCGGCCTTGGCGATTTGCGTTCCGCGAATGGCCACGCGGCGGTTGTAATTGTTGACGAAGACGGCATTGCCGCCGACCTGGTCAATGAAGCCGTCTTCCAGCGCGCAATCTTCCGCGCCGTTGAAGAAAATCGCTCCGCCGCGATAAATCGCCCAATCCGAACGCACGAGCGGTTCGCGCGTGTCCATGACCGTGCGCGCCGCCTGGCGGAAAACCAGTCCGCGCAACGTGATCCACCTCACCGGATGCTGCTCCTCGCCGCGAAATTCAACCAGCGTCCGCAGGCGCGTCGCCTCCACGACGGCGTTTTTCAAATCAAGCCCGGCGGGCGGATAGAAATACAGCGTGTGCGTTTTGGAATGCAGAAACCATTCGCCGGGCGCGTCCAATTCCTCGAAGATATTTTCCACGAAGCGTATTTGCCAGTGCGCCGCCGCGCCACGATTGTTCTGCCAGCCGCCTTCGAGTTTCACCTGGCCGTTGCTGTCCTTGCCGGTAATGCGCCAGGTGAAATCGCCCCACAACGCCGGGTGCATCGCGTGGAAATAACCTCCCGCCGCATCCGACCATCGCGCCGCCCGCTGCGGGGAAATGGCGTCGGGCGCAAACCCGTCGAAGTATGCCGCGTTCGGGTCAAAGTTCGGGTAACGCGCCAGAACCTGCCGTTGGCCGTTGACGAAAATTTCCTCGGTCTGCACATCCGCCGGAATTTTCGCCTGAAAAACTCCGTTCGTGGCAGGCTGCCAATCCAGGTTTTCGAGCCTGACACCGCCGCTGATGACCGGCTTCTCGTCCTGATAATTTTGGAAAACGACCGGCGCGTCCCTTGTGCCGGAATCTTCCGCAGTCAACACGAGCGTTTCGGGCAAATAGTAAATTCCGCCGCGCAGACAAACGTGGCCGTGTTTCTCACGCGCCGCCTGTTGCGCGCGTTGCAGCGTGGCGAACGGTTCTTCCAGCGTGCCGGGATTCGCGTCGTCTCCGGTCGGCGAGACGAAATACGGTTGCCCGAGGCAAAAACAGGTGGACACCACCACCGTGAAAATTGAAGCGATTTTCAATTTCACGGCACCGACGGGCGCGGCGCGCACGGTTGCGTTTGCACGGCTGCCGTCGCCAGCATGAGGCCGTCGGCGGTCGCCGTTAATTTGAATTCGCCGGCGTCGCGCGTGGATTGCACGATGATTTGCGCCAGGCCGCTGAACAAGCTGCGCGACCACGGCGCGGCGCTGGCATGTCCGATGATTTGCACGTTCACGTTCGGATTCAAACCGCCTTGACCGGCGCTATTGTTGACGCCCACGGCGATGACGTTGTCGCCGGCGCGGACAAATTTTTTGATGTCGAATATCGGTTGCGCCTGCCAGTCGTGCGATTCGCCGACGAACTGGCCGTTCATAAAATACCAGCCTTCGTCGTCACATCCGGAGAAGCAAATTTGCACGCCGGAACCGTTCAAGTCCTCGTCCGTCAATGTGAGATGCGCTCGATAAATCGCCGTGGTGTTCTCTGTTTTGATCGTCAATTCGCCGCCGCTGGTTTTGGCATTGAGGGTGTTCCAACCGGAATCATCAAAATTATTCGCATATTCCGGCACGGCGCTGCGGTTGTGCGGAACTTCGGCAAGCTGCCAGCGCCAATCGCTGACGGCAACGTTGCGCATGGGTACGTTTGGAACGAAAGTATCCGGCTCGTGGCAACTCGGGTCACCGTTGCCCACGCCGATGATTTTGCCGGCGCCTTCGATGGTAAAATTAATTCGATTCTGCGCCACCGGCACCCCTCGGCCTTGCGCGTCGAGTGCGGCAACGGTGAAGACCGCGACGTCCTCGCCGTCGGCGTTAATGGTTCTACGGTCTGGCGTGAGTTGAATTTGTGTGGCGTCGCCGGTGGTTTCCGCTTTCGTTTCAGCAATGATGTTGCTGGCGTCATCAAAACCTTTCGCGCTCAAAGTCCCCGGCGCGTATTTCACCTGCCAGCTCAATTTTGAATTCGGCTTCATCGTCTGCTTGCCGAGCGACGCGCCGTTCAGGAAAAGTTCCACCTCTTTGCAATTGCTGAAGGCCTCCACTAGGATTTCCTCCCCTTCCCTGCCGGGCCAGTTCCAATGCGGCAACAGGTGCAGCACGGTGTTCGTCGTCCACCACGACTTGTAGTAGTAAAAAACATCCTTCGGGAAACCGCACGTGTCGAGGATGCCAAAATGCGAGTTGATGCACGGCCACCAATAGGGCGTCGGCTCGCCGCGATAATCAAAACCGGTCCAGACGAAAGCGCCGGAGAGCCATGGACGGTCGGCGAAGAAACTCCACCAGCTTTCGGCGGTCGTGGTCCAACCGGGCCAGACTACATCGTAGGCGGCGACATAACCGCGCGGCTGGTCGTTGGTGTAAATGCCGCGCGTGCCCACGACGCTCGCCTGCTCGGTGCCGACGTTCGGCTGTTTCGGATGCTCGGCGTGGTATTTGTCCATCTGCGGACCGTAGTGATAATTCCAACCGCGCACTCCAATGACCGAATTGATCCCGCGGAACACGTTGTCTTCCGGCGAGGCGTAGGTGACAGGGCGCGTCGGGTCGAGTTGCTGGACGTAGTCCTGCATCGACCGCGCGACGCTCGCGGCCTGCGGTGTGTCTTGCACGGCGAATTGCTCGTTGGCGATGCACCAAATCGCGACGCTCGGATGATCGCGGTCGCGGCGGATTTGGTCGTCCCACTTTTTCATGTTCTCCGAATCGCTGCCCATCAACCGGCTCTCGTCCAAGACCAACATGCCGAGGCGGTCGCATACATCGAGCAATTCCGGCGTGGGCGGATTGTGCGAGGTGCGAATGGCGTTGCAGCCAAATTCCTTCAATTTTTTCACGCGGAATTCCTGCAGCGCGTCGGGCATGGCCGCGCCGACGCCGGCGTGGTCCTGGTGATTGCAAGTGCCGTGGAGTTCGTAGTGCCTGCCATTGAGCAAAAAGCCGTTCGTCGGATCAAAACCAACGGTGCGTATGCCAAAAAACACTTCCTTTTGGTCAGAGATCTTGCCGGCCACGGATACTATCGTGACGAGCTTGTAGAGTTTGGGCGATTCCGGCGACCAAAGAGCGGGCGAGGAAAGTTCCGATTCCAATTTTACCGCGCCTTTCGATTGACGCGGCAACGTTTGCGACTCGGAAAATTCTCTCAGCAATTTGCCTTCGGGCGATATGATTTCGCAGTTCACAACCGCTAGGGCGGCGTTGGTGAGTGCGTTGAGCAGATGGGCCCCCACGTGTATGGCCACCTGGTCCGCCGGCACATCATTCTCGAATTTGGAACCAACAAACAGGCCGTCCGGCGCGATGGCCACCGGCGCTGTCTTATCCAGCCACACATGGCGGTAAATACCTGCCCCTTCGTAAAACCACCCCTCGGATTTGGTCGCGTCCACGCGCACGGAGATTGTATTCGTGCCGCCAAAATGCAACACGTCTGTGATGTCCTCGCCGAACGGGTAGTAACCGCCCTCGTGACGCCTCACGCACCAGCCGTTGACCCACACCGTAGCGTCGCGGAACACGCCGTCGAATGCCAGCCAGATGCGCTTTCCCTCGTCATCTTGTGGCAATTCAAACGTGCGGCGATACCAAGCGATGCTGTTGGTCGGATACTTTCCGCCCAGCGTTTTGAAACCGTGGCTGCCGTCGGCGGCCCAGTCGAACGGCAGCTCAACCGCCCAATCGTGCGGCAAATTGACGACGCGCCAATAGGCATCGGCGAACCGTTCTGAGGCGGGGCCGGAACCGGTGCCGGAATTTTCCAGGTGCAGCGCATCCGGCCAGTCGTCGCCGAGATGAAATTTCCAGCCGGCATCGAGCGAAAGATGTGCGCGCGGTGATTGGGCAACGGCCAGTTGCGCCGCCAGCAACGCGGCGCACGCGCCGGCTGAAAGAATGCGGCATGGCAAAACGATTTTCATTTTCATACAGAATTTCCTTGGCGCGCAACCTCTGCGCGGCCTATTTATTTTAACGGCGAGACGAAATCGCCCGCATCGGCGACACCGTACAACACGAACGCCGCCAAAACAATTGATACTGACATGATTGCGTTGAACAAAATTGCCACCGCCGGTTTTCTGTGCGTTGCCCTCGGCCTCGCGGCGTTCTTCGCCACTGTTGAGTTGTCGAGCGCTGGCACCAATGAACCGGCCAGGGTTGTCTCGGCTGACTTGCAGCAAACCAACGGTCCGCTCGACACCATGTTCAAGTTCTGCGTCGGCGCCGGCCGCGCGAACGAAGGTTTGCGCGCCGACTGGCAGCGGCAACTAACTTACGCACACCGCGAATGCGGGTTCGAATACATTCGCATGCACGGCTTGTTCTGCGACGACATGGGCGTTTACCGGGAAGACAGCCACGGCAACCCGGAATACAACTGGCAATACATCGACGAGCTGTACGATTTCCTTCACAACATCGGCATGAAGCCGTTTGTGGAATTGGGCTTCATGCCAGGCAGGCTGGCCAGCGGTTCCAGAACCATTTTCTGGTGGCGCGGCAACGTGACTCCGCCCAGAGACATGAACAAATGGGCGAATTTCATTCGCGCCTTCGTCCTCCACCTGCAGGAACGTTACGGCGACGCTGAGGTGCGCACGTGGTATTTCGAGGTCTGGAACGAACCGAACCTGGACGGTTTTTGGGCCGGCACGCAGCAACAGTATTTCGATCTCTACGCTGCGACGGCGCGCGCCATCAAGAGCGTTTCCGCCGATTACAAAGTGGGAGGCCCGGCGACGGCGGGTTGCGGCTGGGTGCCGGAATTCATTCATTTCTGCGACACAAACCACGCGCTGGCGGATTTCATCTCCACACACACCTACGGCGTGGAAAGCGGTTATCTGGACGAACATGGCGACACAGGCACGGTGCTTTCACAAAACCCCAGCTCCATTTTCGGCGAAGTAAGACAAGTGCGCCGGCAAATTGCCGAATCGGCGATGCCCAAACTGGAGCTGCACTTCACCGAATGGAGCACGTCCTACACGCCGGCCGATCCGGTTCACGACAGCTACCACAGCGCGGCTTACATCCTGGACAAGCTCAAAAAGTGCGGCGACGCCGCGCAATCCATGTCCTACTGGACGTTCACAGACATTTTCGAGGAAGCCGGCCCGCGCTGGGAAGCCTTTCACGGCGGCTTCGGACTGATCAATTACGAGGACATCAACAAGCCGGCGTTTTACGCGTATCAATTTTTGAACCGGGTTGGTCCGACGGAATTGAAGAACGGCGATCCGTCCTCCTGGATTTGCACTGACAATGCCGGCGGTGTACAAGCGTTGATTTGGGATTTCACAAACACGCATCCCGGCCAGAAAGTTCATAACCAGGAGTTTTACAAACACGATTTGCCGTCGCAGCCCAAGAACAAAGTCACGCTCAATTTGTTGCACCTGCTCAAGGGCAGATACAACGTGGAAACATACAAAGTTGGCTACCGGGTCAACGACGCCTACGCCACCTATCGCGATATAGGCTCACCCGTGCAACTCAGCAAGGCCGAGGTCGCTGAAATCAAATCCAAAAACAGCGGCGCGCCTGTGGAAGTCCGCACCGTGAAGATTGGCCGTGAAGGAAAATTTGAGCAGCAGTTCGACCTCCGTGAAAACGACGTCGTGCTGATCATGCTCAAGCCGCTGCGCTAAGCAAGCAATGTCTGTTTCCTTGAAACATAATCAACGCCAGATTCGCCCAAACCGTAATCCCCCGACAAACCAAATTCACTTTGGGCAGGAACAGCGCCCCGGGCCTCTTACCAGACGATTAGGGCATCCACCGCCACCGGTCCGGGGCCGCGATTGACAATGCTAATGGCATGTCTCCCTGCAGTCAGACCGGTCACTTCACATACAACTTGCTGTGCCTGACGCGCACCCGTCGTAGACAAATCCGCCGTCGCACGGCTTTGGCCGTCGATCTGAATTTCGATCTTTCCGGCCCCTGCTTCTTTTGGAGCGATGACTTTGACACTGCTGCCCGTTAACGAACAACTCCAGACATCGCCAGGTGTGTCACTGATAGTAAGGTCGTTGTTGAAGTCGCCGGTGCCCAGATTGCATCGGCGAAGCCATCCAGGAGCAACCGCCCCCGGGTCGTCGTCGTTGATCCATCCCTTGTCATGGGTAATGCGCAGAACCCGGCAGCCCGAGGCCAGTGGCTGGTTAATGATTCCAGCCAGTGGCTCCACCAGTCCTGCAGGCGTCAGCGTCAACCCCTGATCGTTTTGAACGAACGTCAGCGCAAGATCGGAGCCGAGGAGTTCGACTTTGGACACTTTGCCCAAGGTCGCTCCGCCAGCGCGCAGGGCCTTGAGAGTGATTAGGCCGCCTCGCCAGTCTAGGAGCGCGGCATAGACATTACCATGGTTGCGAGAGTAGCAAACGCCGTTCTCGCCATAAATTTCATACGGGCGGGACCCATAGACAGCTTCGCCGTTGATTTTCAACCAGGCGCCGACGCCTTTGCATATTTGAATCACTTGTGGATCAAGATCGCCGCGACCGTGCTGGGTGAGGTTGAGCAACATCGTTCCGTTGCGGCACACGTTCTGCATCAGCGAACGGATTACGCTTTTGGCATCCATGTATCTCTGCCCGGTTTGGTAGTGCCAATCGGCGATGCTCGTTTCTGTCTGGAATGGATAGGCCATGATCTCCGGTTCGATGACGGCTTCGGAGCTCTTGACCAGGGATCGGTCAACGAAGGGAAGCAATTCAAGACTGTATTGGAAGCTGTTGTAACGCCCGCCCACACCCTTAAGGTTGAGGACCACGTCCATTTTCCCATGGTTCCACTTGAGGGACTTGTTGTAGTAGTTTGCCGCCAGGGGTGGAGCGAGAAATCCGAGGCCCATGTGAACGCCCAGATCGACTTGCGAATCGCCAGCATGCTCATCGAAGTAGATCACATCGGGATGATACTTGCTGATGGCGTCATCCACCCGCCACATGAATTGGTTGGCAAACGGCGAATCCAGCGGAGCTGTGGCGGTGTGAACCGGCCCGTACAGGTCCACCGGATCCATGCCCTCCCACCACTTTCCTTTTCCATCCAGAATCGTTTGCAGCGCATCGTAAGGCACGCCCTTAATCGGTCCCGTTTTGTCACTGGTGAAACGCACCGGCATGAACTGTCCCCAGGTTCGCGCTGGAGTGTTGTGAAAACCGATGCCGAAACGCAGACCGTGGTTGCGCGCGACTTTTTCCCACGTGCCGACGATGTCCACCTTGGGGCCGACGCGCACTGAGTTCCACGGCTGATATTTCGAATCATAGCAGTCGAAATTGTCGTGATGACAGCCCATGGCCATGAAATAGCGTGCGCCCATTTCGACATACAAATCCATCAACTCATCGGGGTTCCATCGGTCAATCACCCAGTTGTGGCAGATGTCCTTGTAACCATATTCCGACGGAGAGCCGAAGTGATTGAGGTTGTAATTATACTGCGTACTGCCTTGAATGTACATGCCGCGCGAGTACCAATCTCCCTGCTCGGGCATGGACTGTGGATCCCAGTGTGCCCACGCACCGAGCTTGGCATCGCGCCACCACTCCGGCACGGTGTAAAGCCGACTCAACGCCCTCCAGTCGGCGGAATAGGGACCGTCGGCCACCGGCAACGGCGGCAGGTTCCATATGTCGGTTGGCAGACCTAGGTCTCCGTCGCCAACAACTATCTGACCGATGTTCAGCTCGACATCATTGGTTGCCAGACTAATGGTCAACATGGCATCGGCGGGAATCGCAATGTCAATTATGGCATGGAGAAAGGAGTTGGTGTGGGCCCCCGAGGAATGAACATTCAACTTACGCGCCGGTTGGTTGTTGACAGCAACACTGATCGTGCCCACTTTGACGGACGCATAGCGAATTGCCAATTTGCTGGCAGCCGGAAGTCCGTTGAACTTGACGCCTTGGCCCGGCTTGCTCAAACCGACCAGATAACCTCCTGAGGCCGCATCGTCAGCCACGTTGGACGCCCCGCCGATAAGTTCGGCAGCTTCTGCCTCGAACATCTGCCTTTCAGAAGAGATGGCTGAGGCCGAGGCGGAGAAGGCTAACAAGGATCCGAGCAGGAAAATCCGGAATTGGTTCATTGTCTGGCTCGTCAGAACAGAACGGCATTTCATGCGGAAACATGACAAATCCCGGAGACGTCCAATCATGTCAGCCTCTTCTTGTTTTGATTTACTCAAATTTCCACCAATCAAAGTTCATCAGCGGCGTGCCGGCACTGAAGAATTTCAAATACAGATCGTGGACACCTTTGGTACCGGTGATGCCGCAAGATTGGATTTCATATTTGTCGAGGGCGCCGGTGGACTTGATCTTGAGCGTGCCGATCGCGACGCCCGTTTCGCTGTCAAGCCGCACCATGAGGGTGGCGCCTTCGGCTGCGGCAGCCAGATTGGCGAAGAACCTGGCCGCGCCCTTGTCGCCGAAGTCCACGCCTTTGAGCTTGATGTAAGCGCCGTTTTCAGTGACGTTCACATACACGCCCTGCTTGTCCTCGCCGCGCGGCTTGGTCTTGACCCCCTTTTCATAGCAGATGGTGGCCGCTTCAACTTGCGCAAAGGGATTGAACGCGCCCACCTGAGCAACGCCTTCATCGTTCCACCACGGAAGCTTCTGAATCGTCCCGTCGGGATTATAGGTCATTTCTGCCACGCAGACGGAACGCCGTTCCCGGTGGATGTCCGTCAATTCCCAATTGAGCTTGTAATTGAAGCCGAAGACGTAGGTCTTGCCTTTGAAATCGATGATTCCGGGATGGTTCCCCGATGACAACCTATTGCCATCCATGATATTGCCTTTGAACTCCCAGGGACCAGTGGGTTTGTCGCTCGTGGCATAGCCAATGCCTTCGGGACAGCAGGTTGAAGCATAGGCCAGGAAGTACGTTCCGTTGTGCTTGCAGAGCCAGGGGCCTTCCTGGTAGTTCTTCGGCTTGCCGTCCGCCTTCAACACCTCGCCTGAATAGGATATCATGTCCTTGTTTAGCTTCACATACCAGGCATTCGGGTTTCCAAAGTAAAGGTAGGCCTGGCCGTCGTCGTCGACAAAAACCGTGGGATCAATGTAGCCATTGGCCTTGTCCATCAACGGATGCCCAAGAGGGTCCCTGTACGGGCCCAGAGGATTATCCGCCACGGCGACGGCGATGACGTTCTTGGGCCATCCTGGCACGCTGATCGGGACATAAAGATAGAACTTGCCATCCCGCTCCATGCACTGCGGCGCCCAGGCGTCATTGTTCTGAACCGCCCACTTGAAGGTCGCCAGAGATGCTATCGTTCCTCGATCTGTCCAATTCACCATATCCGTTGTAGTAAAGCACTTCCAATCAAGCATCTTGAATCCGTTGGCATCGTCTTCGTCATGGCTGGTGTAAAGATAGACTGTGTCGTTATACACCATTGGAGCGGGATCCGCGGTAAAGCATGTTTGCACGATCGGATTATCCGCATGGCATATTGTCGCCAAAGCTGTCACGGAAGCCACCACGACACCCAAGACGAGTTTCTGGACTCCACACCTATTCGCCGATTTCTTCATAGTGGTATAAGTCTTTTTTGGATGTAGTGCAGTGCGACAATATGACATTCGGCAGATGAAGGGGTTGCCGACGGCTAATTCCAGCCGCAGCCCCTCCTTGAGTTCACAGTCAAGAGTGAATGGCAGAAACTTCGCGCCGGCTGGGAGGTTGCGTTGACAAATATTTCGCCGCCGCTTCGGTCCGGCAACGAACGTGCAGCTTCTCGTAGATGTGCGACAGGTGGATACGCACAGTTCCGGAACTGATATGCAATTGACTTCCGATTTCCTTGTTGGAGCTCCCTTTGGCGGCAAGGGCCAGGATCTCCATTTCGCGGGGAGAGAGTTTCCCCGTCTCTGAATGGCCGGACGAGTCCTCCAGGAATGATCGGACAACCATACGGGCCACCTGGCTGGTCATCGGCGCCCCCCCGGCGCGGACTTCCGCAATCGCTTCTAGGATTTCCGTGTCGGTTGCGCGCTTGAGCACGTATCCACAAGCGCCAGCCTTGAGCGCCTGGAAGATCATTTGGATGTCTTTGTAAACCGTCAGCATAATCACCTGGGTATTCGGCATTTTCTCCCGAAGGCGGGCCGTGCATGCAATGCCCGATTCCCCTGGTAAATGAATATCCATCAGCACTACGTCGGGTTGTTGAGCAGGAATTCTTTCCAGCGCCTCCTCGGCAGAGCGACAGGCGCAAACGCACCGGTGTCCGGGCGTGTTGGCGATCAACTCTGAGAGATACTGACGCAACGTCGGGTTATCTTCAACGATAGCCACCTTCGTTGTTGCGGAATCATTACTTGAAGATTCACCAGCCATATTCGTGTTTGGTCGCCGCCGTGATAAAACTGACAAACGACGGCACTCTACAACGTTTTCTCCTCTGATTGTATATGCTCAACGTCATATTGGGAACGCCTGCTCGCAGGCGTCATCTCCGTCCGTGGTGAAACACATAATCCGATTGTGATAGTCGTCCCCTTTCCCACTGAGGATTCGATACTATATCGCCCACCGAGTTTGGATAGTCGAAGCGGGAGGTTCTTTAAGCCGTTGCCTCCCTGCTTTTTTTGGGCCTCGAAGCCTTTTCCATTGTCGGATATGATGATTTGAAGCTGATCTTCGGCGAAGGCCATTCGAAACTCCACCTCGGTAGCCTGAGCATGGCGTACGACATTGTTCAATGTCTCTTTGACAGCCAATAGTAATTCATGCCGCAAATGGCCATCCAATACGATCAACGGCAATGCGACGGGGATATCGAACCGACATACGATTCCGGAATCAGATAAATAGTCGCTGGCGAAGTCGCTCAAATAATCTGCTGCGGATTCAAGGGAATTTTGCTCAGGATCGACCGCCCATACTATGACATCTAGAGCGGTTACCAACCCTCGCGTCTTGGCGGCAATCGCGCGGAACAAGGCTGTCAACTCCTCCAGTCTGCCCGACCGTTGCCCCTTGCTGGCCAGTACTCCAATTTCCGTAAGGCTGCAACCAAGGTCGTCGTGCAGATCCCGAGCGATGCGTGAACGCTCCGTTTCCAAGGCTCGTGCTCGTTCAGCAGCTTCGCGTTCGCGGATCTCCCGTTGAAGTTGCTGTGTGCGTTGCGCCACTAATCGTCGCAGCTGCGAAATCCAAAGTGCTGCGAGCGTGAGAACAAAAAGCAACGATCCAACCATGAAGAGCAATCGCTTGGGTGTCCACCAAGAAGGCTGCGAGAGCGCGATCAATTGCGAAGGAGAACTCATAAGCAGCTCGAAACCGCCCGGCTTACCGCCCTCCGACCAGGTCGCTACATTCCCGACGTAAACACCGGTAAGGGCCAACTTACTTCCGACCCGCAGAGAAACGGATTCCTTCGTGCCAGCCATGCGAGCGAGAAAAAGGTGCCCAAAGGCATTCATCTCCAGAACGAGCGAATTTTGTTCGGAATGAACTCCCATTAGCGTTGCTGAAATTCGTACTAATGTCGAATCAAGATCTTCCCGTATCAACTCGTTTGCGTCCAATAAGCGTGGTTTAGGATAAATTGTCTGCCCGCTTTTGCGAAGGATGGCCTCTCGCAGGAGGGGTGCGGGACCACTGATGTCGGGATAACCAACGACCTCAACCTTTTCGCCAAATTGCACGTTGGGTGCTGCGACAGGCGAAACCCGAATTCCACGTCCTTGATCCATCATGAAAACTCGTTTTGAATCAGCATAAATCGCAGTTCCACAAACTTTCACGCGCTGGAACGGCGTTGCGCGGGAGTCGAACTCATAAAGTCCGCTCCAACTCTTCAGCGCAACATCAAACGGATCGCGCGGCGCTGGCGCATCAACCCCTATAATTACGTTGCGCATCAACAGATGACCAACCTGAACCGTGCGGTTGGTGTTCCATGCCGCGAAGAGCACACCACGAATTCGGATAACCGCTTTCTCGAAAGGCCGCAGTGCCGACTCAGAACAATCCCCAGTTTCAATATGGAGCACTCCCTCAGGCAGAAGGAGAGCCAGCCCGTTACTCTCTACAGCCGTAACCAACCCTTGAAGTTCAACCCATTGAACATCCATGCTGCCGTTGATTAACTCCTTCCATGTGGGACGCGCAGGCGAAGGCATTTGTCCCTTCCCTAAGACAAGGACGTGTTCGGCAACGACAGTCGGAGCGAAATCGCCCGCGGCGGTGTAACCGACCACATCGCAAAGTTGGCCCACAGCGGTAGCCGAATCAACGGACGATGGTAGCTGAACAAAGATACCACGAGTTTCGTCCTGAACGGACATGAACTGGAATCCAGCAGGTCCGACGCTTGTCACGACACCGTGAATCCTAACAGGCAAATGGCGATCTGCTTCCTCCTTGGACAGGCTCTGAATCCGCCCAACAGCGACAAGCGTTGGAACGGAACCTGAAGCGGCAATCGTCCCTGCCGAATCCTCTAAAAGCGCTATGTCATTAGATGTGGCAACTGATAACTCTCCGAGCACCTTATCTCGCCTCGGAGTCATTACAGCTCGACCGACTCCGGTAACACGAATTAGAGAATTCAGGAGGTGCGTAGGATCCAGTTCTCTGCCGTCTGCCACCATGACCCAAATGGAATCTGGTTGGGATCGAAGCTCGAACTGCAATCCTTTTCCGAATCTGGAAGCAAAAACCACCCGGCCTTCGACAGTCATCAACTTAGACGGCTCGGAATCCGTCATAGGCGCATGCAAGGATGAGACGATTGCGGACGGTACATCTTCATGGCCTATTGTTGTCAATGGAATTTCGGGCGCTTCCAAAAAGAGCAAGCTTCCATCGTCAGATTCCAGGTTAAACATATACTGTCCATCCATTGGAGCTGAGAAAAACCCTTTGAAACGAATCCCGAACAGCTCCTCCTGTGGCCTTAAAGTCAGACCAAGGTTGGTGGTTGTCACCGTTTTGACTGGTTGAAAAAGCGCAAAGTCCGGCACGTTTAACCAACCACCCTCGTAGCAAGCCGCATTGACCCCGGCAGCCAGGTTGGATTCGAGCGCAACACCGCCGTTGGGTCTCACCAAAAACTGATCTGCCTTCTGAACCGAGCCATTGGGCAATCGACAGGTCAATTCCAAACCATATGCACCGAGAAAGTTAAAGTAATCCAATTGAAAAGCGTGGAGGCCGGCAGTAAGGCTTACCTCCGCAGTGACCCTCTGGAGTCCGTGCGTCCCGTCGTCGTCAATGTCCGGCGCCCTGGTGATCTCGACTCCTATTTCCCGTCGTCGAAAAAGGCAGCGCTGGCCTTCGATGTGGACGACGTCACCGGGCGCGATTGGAACTCTGCGAGGCCCCAATTCAAAAATCTCGCTTCCCGTTTTGTCCATGACCGCAACCACACCGATCTCCGCTCGGCTTGCAGAACAAACAATGACATCCAAACGAACATCTGCAATGATTCGCGAGGAGGAGTCGAGCAGTTTGGATAACTGCTGAAGGTTCGTTACCAACAGCGAGACGCCGGAAGGTCGCTCTGGCGGTGTGGCTGGCTGCGCCCGAGTGCCGAGAACAAATACTGACGTGGAGACGAATCCGACCGCCGCAAAAAGACGGAGTCCAGCTGTGCAAACGGATAAACTCGCGCGGCGCATACATTGCGAGTTTAGCTGGAAGATGGCGGTCGGCAAGGTTTAAATTCCGCCCCATATCAGCAAATCGACATATCAAATAAACTCGTTAATGAGGTTTTCGAGGAGCTCCGGGCGGCCGCTGGCGTTCGGGGCGGAATCGCCTTTCTTGAGCGACTTGCCATCAGGCGCGATGTCGCGATCGTCGAACGCGTAAAACGGAAGGCCAAGTTTCTCGATAAATTCGAACGCGACGCGGGCGCGGTTCCGGGCGTTCTTAAGGGAATTGCTTCCGTCATCCCAAGGACGTATCGCTGGACCCGGACCGAACGTATCCGAGCCTGGGCCGAGAAAGGTGTGCCAGTAAACGACCGAGAAGCGCAGGTGCTCAGCCATGGTCCTGCCTTCGACCTTGTCGTTGGGATTGACCGGATCCATAGGAGTTTTTCCGGTTGGCCCGGTTTAGCTCTGCAACACGACAGCTCCGCACTTGCTCGCCGTTCAAACCGGCGCGAGCTGAACTCGACCAAACCTTCTGTAATCGCCTTGCGGAATTGCCGAGTCAGCAGACCCCCGCGGCAAATCCAACCATCAAGAACTTCTCAGGGCCCGCATGCCGCTCGGTCAGAGAGCCGCCTCCGATAAACTGTGTGCTTTTCACACCCAGGACGATCGCGCCGGGGCGAAAAGCGACGTCTGGGTCCTATGTGAGTCGATTCCGCCACTCGGAGGTAATTGCCAGCCTGCCTGAAGCGGACACCGGATCGCTATATGATAATTGTCATATTTACTGAAACGTGACTTCACCTGAAAATGATCAGGTAGATTCAGTGTTACGAATGGAGGACTTTCACGCACACAATATTGATGAAATCTGACGCCACGAAATTCCCAAACCGGAAGGCCGAGCTTCAGACAGCAGGCCGTCGGTGGAATCTAATGAAACGCTCCGTTCTGGAGGTTGGACTCCTGGCAGCAATGTGTGCCCTGCCCGCATCGAGCGCGTTCGCGTCATTTTCGAACTTCCAAGAGTCGCCCTGGCAAGGGGGCATAAACCACTTCTATGGCAACACCCTGATCACCTCCGCGGGAACTTTAAGCAATTCCGAGGCACTGACCTATGACACCTCCACATTGCCTCCAGACACAGGCCCTCTATTTGGCTGGGATTTGGCACCCGGGGTCACCCGGTCGGGGGATTACTACTACGGAGTGGGCGTGATGGATGATGTCAGCGGTGGGACGAACACCATCAATAACGATTCAGGCGGAACCATGCAAGGCATTGTCACGGGCTACGGCCAGGCGTTCGGAATCGGACTTTATGTGGAAGAGAATGCTGTCACCATCAACAATTCGGGCACGATGGACGGGGAAGTGTGGAACAACGATGGCACGGCGGCCGGGGTGTATGCGACCGGCAACGTCAAGATCACCAACAATGCTGGAGCGACTTTGAGCGCAACCGCGCCCTATTATGCGGGAGGCATTTACACGGCTGGCGGCGGCGCGCAGATGATCGTCAATAACGGGACGATCAGGGCGACCGCCACTGGCTCCACGCAAGGAAGCACCTCCAACCAGGCTTATTGCGCCGGCATTGACGTGTTTACCTACGATCCCAGCGATATGTCTCCCATCTACGTCCTGAACAACGGCTCGATCACGGTCAGTTGCACGGGCGGCGCTACCAACATCTCCCATGCCGGGGCCATGTGGGATGACCAGAATAACGTGACTTGGATCAATAATGGCACCATGACCGCAACCATGACGGGTTCCAACGGGGATGCTTCAGGGATTTACTTCGGCGCGAATAACGCCGACGTGACCTTTATCAACACGGGGACGGTGAACAATGGCGGTGGCCCGGGTGGCGAGGGCGTGTGGATGGAGAATGATGGCACCACCGGCAACATGTATTTTTATAATTCGGGCACGATAGCCTCCGGCGAGCCCTTTGCCCTGGCCATAGCTGCCTATTCCGACGGCCCTTGGGGCACCGCCTATGTTACAAACACCGGCACGATTAGCGGAGGGTGGTTGGGTTTGGGCTGGCCCGGCAACCTGAATCTCTACGATTCTGGAGACATCCGCACCGGGCTCAGTTGGCTGGGTTCCGGTAACGGCAATGATAATGTGTACATCAGCGGCTTGCCGACCATCGATCCCGTCATGGCCGCCAGCGGCGGTGGCAGCAACACCTTGGTTTTCAACCTCACTGGCACACTGCAATACGTCAACGGCAAAGCGGCCAGCGGCACCAATCTTTCCGCTTTCAACCTGGGGGCGTCTGGAAATATTGTGGTCTCCGGAAAAACCTATAGCTGGAGTAACTTCACCAACGTGTCCGGCACCATCACCGCCCCGGTGCCGTTGTCGGCCGGCCCTACAAATTTGAGCGCGAAGGCGACATCCAGCAGTCAGGCCAAACTGGTCTGGAACGCTCTCACCAAGGCGGCCAGCTACAACGTCAAACGTTCCACCATCAGCGACGGTCCCTACACGACTATCGCCAGCGGTGTCACCACCACCAACTACGCCGACGACGCCGCGTTCGTCAGTGTCGAATACTATTACGTGGTCAGCGCCATGGTCGGCGGCAGCGAAACGGCCAACAGCGCCGAAGTGGCGCTGCGCCAGCCCAAGCTCACGGGCGCCATCATCGGCACAGCGGGTTCGTATGACAACTCCGGCAACACCATCACCAACGTGTTCGACAACAACCTGAACACGTTCTTCGACGGACCCACCGCCAACGGTTGCTGGGTGGGGCTGTATTTTGGCGCGAGCGTGAGCAACGCCATCACCCAAATCAACTATGGTCCGCGCGCGGGTTCGGAATCGCGCATGGTGGGCGGCATTTTCCAGGGCGCCAACCAGGCCAACTTCAGCGGCGCGGTCACGCTCTACACCGTGAAGACGCAGCCGCCCACGGGCGTGTTCAGCTCGGTGAGCCTCACCAACACGTCGGCGTTTCGGTATGTCCGTTACCTTTCGCCCAACGGCAGCTATGGCGACATGGCCGAGTTGCAGTTTTATGGCTATTTGGCGGGCGATTCGGTGCCGCTGCCGCCGGCCCCAGGCGGTCTGGCTGCGGCGGCCGTTTCCAGCAGCCAGATCAACCTCGCTTGGAACATGGTCACCAACGCGGCCAGCTACAATGTCAAACGCTCGACGACCAACGGCGGACCTTACGTCACCATCGCCACGGGCGTAACCGCGACCAACTACAACGACACCGGCCTGGCTGACACCACCACTTACTTCTATGTGGTCAGCGGAGTGAACGATGGAGGTGAAGGCGCCAACAGCGCCCAGGTCAGTGCGACGACGATGTTGGCGGCGCCCGCGGGGCTGACGGCTGCGGCGGTGTCCGCCAACCAGATTAGCCTCACTTGGAACGCTGTCACCAACGCCAACAGCTACAACGTCAAACGTTCGACCGCCAGCGGCGGGCCTTACACGACCATCGCCACCGGTGTCACTGCCACAAACTATGCCGACACCATGGCCGCCGGCATGAAATACTACTATGTGGTAAGCGCTCTTTCCGGCAGCGTGGAAAGCGCAAATAGTCTGGAAGCGACCGTGAACCTGCCTTTTCCCTGGATGACTCAGGACGTGGGCGCGGTGGGAGTTGCCGGCAGCGCGACTTACAGCAACGGCGTGTTCACGGTGACTGGGTCTGGGGACGACATCTGGAATGCGGCTGACGCGTTCCGCTTTGTTTATGTGCCTGTGACCGGAAATTGCGCCATCATTGCCCGCGTCACCGCGGTGCAAGACATTGATCCCTGGTCAAAAGCCGGGGTCATGATCCGCGAGAGCCTGGCCACCAACGCGGCCAACGCCTTCATCGCCGTGACTCCGGGCAACGGCGTGACCTGGCAAACCCGTTCGAGCACCGGCGGCGCCACCGGCAACTCCGCCACCGCCGGTCTGAGCGCGCCTTACTGGGTCAAACTTGTGAGGAGTACCAACACCTTTACAGGATACCGTTCCCCGGATGGCGTGACTTGGACTCAGCAAGGAACGGCGACATTCACCATGGCGTCCACCGCATACATTGGTTTGGCGCTCACCAGCCATAACAACTCCACCTTGTGCATGGCAGCGTTCGATAACGTGACGGCGCCAGGCTGGCCGGCATCGGCTCCGCCGCCAGCGCCTGCCAGCCTGTCCGCCAGCGACGGGGATTCGCAAGCGGCTTTGAACTGGCTGGCTTCAAGCGGGGCCACCAGCTACAATGTGAAGCGCGCCACCCTCAATGGCGGTCCTTATACTACTGTCACCAACGTAACCACGACCAATTACACCGACATCGGTCTGATCAATGGCAGCAACTACTACTACGTTGTTTCGGCGTTAAACACCGCGGGCGAGAGCGCGAACTCCGCCCAAGTCAGCGCAACGCCATTGAGGCCCCCTCAGCCGCGCATCGTTGGAGTTGCAATTATCGGCGGCAGCCTGGTGTTCAGCGGCACGAACGGTCTGGCTGGCGGCCCCTATACGATTTGGTCCTCAACTGACGTGACAATTCCACTAACCAACTGGATACAAGTCGGCAGTGGTGACTTTGATGGCAATGGCAACTTCAGCGTTTCCAACGCCATCAACGCCAGCGAGCCGCAGCGGTTCTATCTGCTGCGCCAGCCGTAAACATCGTTGAGCAGTCAAGCCATTTGCTTAAGAAAGCAACCCAAGGCAAGAAGAGAAAATCATGAAATGAAATGCAACGCAGTCCCAAAAAACCGGAAGGCCGCGCTCCAGACAGCGGGCCGTCGGTGGAATCCAATGAAACGCTCCGTTCTGGCGGTCGGACTCCTGGCCGCGCTGTGCGCCCTGCCCGCGTCGAGCGCGCTCGCGTCATTTTCGGGCGTCACAGAGACGCCATATGATGCGGGCACGCTGTACTTCTATGGCAACACCTATATCAACAGTTCTGGAACGTTCAACAATTCCGGGGCGCTGGTCTATGACACCTCCACCTTGCCTGCTGACATAGGCCCTATTTATCAAATGGGGAATTCGGGCACTTCGGGGGATGATTACTACTATGCAGTGGGCGAGATGGTTCAAAACGGCGGTGGCACGGTCACCATCAATAACAATTCTGGCGGAACCATGCAAGGCTATGTCACGGGTTCCGGCCAGGCGTTCGCGGCGGGATTCTGGGAGGAGAATGACCCTATCAACATCAACAATTCCGGCCTGATAGACGGTGAAGTATTGAACAACGACGGCTCGGCGGTGGGGGTGTATGTGAACGCCGCCGCCGACAACATTACCAACAATGCCGGGGGGACTTGCAGCGCAACTGCGGCCTATAATGCGGTTGGCGTGTTGGCGGAAGGAAGCGGCGTGGCGAATATCATCAATCGCGGGACGATCACGGCGACCGTCTCTGGCGGCACGCAAGGAGACGACGTCGGCTGTTCCTTTGCCATTGCCGTCGGTATGGGGACCTGCTGCGGCGGAAACTATCCCAACTACTTCGAGAACGACGGCATCGTCAAAGCCATCTGCACTGCCACCTATGCCACTAACCATAATTGGAGAGCCTTCAATTGCTGGGCAGGATGCGGTCCGGCGATCTTAATTAATACCGGCCTTCTCTATGAGCAGGATGCCTCCGGGGGCGACACTGAAATATACATGGGATCTGATGGCTATGACGATTACCTCTATAACAGCGGGACGATTACCAATGCCAGCAATGGTGAAGCCGCGATAATCGAAAATGACAGCAGCGCGGGCGACATTCACTTTGACAATTCAGGCACGATGGCGGCCCCCAACAGCGCTTATTGCCTCGTTATTTGGAACTTCGCCCCCCCCGGCTCCAGCCATATCTGGTTTACAAACAGTGGCGCGTTTATGGGCGGGCAGGTGAATACGTGGTGGAGCACGACGGTTTGGAACTCCGGAGACGTCCGCGCCGGCTCGTTCAACTTTGGCGGCGCGTCCGATGTGCATATCACCGGCTTGCCGACCATTAACCCCACAATAAACGGCGGCGGGACCAGTTCGGACACTCTTTCCTTCAACCTGATTGGCACGCTTCAACAGGTCAACGGCAGTGCCGCCAGCGGCACCAATCTTTCCGCTTTCAATTTGGGTTCGTCCGGAAGCATTGTGGTTTCGGGGAAAACCTATCGTTGGGGCAGCTTCAACAGCGTGTCCGGCACCGTCAGCCCTGCGGGCTGCGTGCCGCCCCTCTGGGGGTCGCGGGACATCGGCTCCACGGGCGTGGCCGGTGGCGCGGTCTATTGCGTCGGCATGCTCACGGTGCTCGCGTCCGGGAGTGACATTGGGAGCACAGCCGATGCGTTCCATTATGTTTATCAGCCCGTGAGCAACAATTGCACCCTCATTGCGCGGGTCAGCGAGGAGCAAACCACGAGCGCGAACGCGAAGGGCGGGGTGATGATTCGCGACAGTTTGAACGCCAACGCGGCCAACGCCTTTATCGGTGTGATGCCGGGCAATCGGGTGGTCTTTCAATATCGTTCGAGCGACGGCGGCAGCAGCAGTTCCAACAGCGTGACCGGCCTGAGCGCGTCGTATTGGGTGAAGCTGGCGCAGAACGGGAGCACCTTGACAGGGTATTACTCGGTGGATGGCGTGAACTGGACGCAGTTGGGGGCGGCGACGAACAGCATGGGGTCCACGAATTTCGCCGGACTGGCGTATTGCAACAACAGCAACTCAAGCTCCGGCACGGTGACGTTTTACAGCGTGACCTGCACCGGCGGGTTGGTCGCCCTGTCCACGCCGACGGGATTGACGGCGACGGCGGGTGTTGAGCAGGTGACATTGAACTGGCAGGCGGCCAGCAACGCGGCAGGTTACAACATTGGGCGGTCCACCATCAGTGGCGGGCCTTACACGAACATCGCCACTGTCACCACGACGAACCACACCGACGCCGGTCTGGTTGGCGACACGACGTATTACTACGTGGTGACGGCGGTGACCCTGGGCGGCCAGAGCGGCAACTCGGCTCAAGCCAGCGCGACACCGGCGGCCAACGTGCCGCTGCCGTGGCTGGCGCAGGACATAGGGGCGGTGGGGGAGGACGGCAACGAGAGCTGCAGCAACGGCGTGTTCACCGTGATTGGAGGCGGGGACGACATCTGGAACGCGGCCGACGCCTTCCATTTTGTGTATATGCCCGTGACGAACAATTGCACCATCATCGCCCGCGTCGTCTCCGTGCAGAACATTGATCCCTGGTCCAAGGCCGGGGTCATGATGCGCCAAAGCTTGAACTCCAACTCGGTCAACGCCTTCATCGCTGTGACGCCAAGCAACGGCGTGACTTTTCAATACCGTTCGACCCCCGGCGGCAGCAGCGTCAACGACGCCACGAGCGGCTTGAGTGCCCCCCACTGGGTGAAGCTGGTGCGCGCCGGAAGCACCTTCACCGGCTATTGTTCCCCGGACGGCGCCAACTGGACGCAGCAGGGAACGGCGACGTTCACGATGGCAGCCAACGCGTATGCTGGTCTGGCGGTTACCGCCCACAACAACTCATCCTTGTGCGCGGCAACATTTGACAACGTCAGCGCGCCGGGCTGGCTGCCGACCCTGCCCCTGGGTTTGGTCGCGACGGCGGCATCCAGCAACCAGATCAACTTGGTCTGGGACCTTTACACCAACGGGGCCACTTACACCGTCAGCCGCTCGACCACCGACGGCGGACCTTACACCGTCGTCACCAACGGCGTCACCGCGACCAACTACAACGACACCGGCCTGACTTTCGGCACCACTTATTACTATGTGGTCAGCGCGGTCGTTTCCGGCGGCGAAACCCCGGACAGCGCGCAAGCCTCGGCGGCCACCCCCTCGCCTTTCGTCTATTCCTGGGGCAGCCCGGTTTCCTTCGCCGGCCTGAATGCCGGCCAAATCCTGACCAACTTCCCGGGAACGGAAATTGTCGGGGCGATGTTCGCGCAAAACGGCGGCAGTTCCATCACCGTCACGCCCGGCGGCGGCTCGCCCATCGTGTTCGCGCCGGCCAACACCTCGTGGGCCGGCCTGGCGGGCGGCAATGGCTTCACCAGCGGCGCCAGCACCAACTCCACCGGCAACACCAATTTCAACAGTTGCCTGAACGCATTTTATTACGACAACGGCCCGCATGTCATCACGATGAGCAACCTCGTGGTGGGCCGGCAGTATTCCGTGCAGTTGTTCGCGCTGGACGATCGCAGCTTGAGTCCCGCCGGGGGCGCCCGCACGGTGAACTGGCAGAACCCGGCGGATTCCATCCACGTCTCGCCCACGTATTCCATGGCCGACAACGCCTACATCGTCATGACGTTCCTGGCCTCCAATACCGTGCAGGAGATTCAGGAGAACCTGCTCAACTCTGGCTACGGGAACTTCAATTGCCTGATCCTGCGTGCGGTGGTGGCGCCCGCCGCTCCCGCGGGCCTGACAGCCAGGGCGGTTTCCAGCAGCCAGATCAACCTCACCTGGAATGCGGTCACCAACGCGGCCAGCTACATTGTGGAGCGCTCGCTGACGAACGGCGGCCCCTACGCGGTCATCACCAACGGCGTAACCGCGACCAACTACAGCAACACCGGTCTGGCTGCCGGCGCCACCTTCTACTATGTGGTCATCGCGGTCAACACCGGGGGTGAAAGCGCCAACAGCGTCCAGGCCGGCGCGACGACGACGCCCCCCCCCAACCCCGCGTCGTTGGCGTCTCAATGGTCGGCGGCAGCCTGGTGTTCAACGGCACGAACGGTCTGGCCGGCGGCCCCTATACGATTTGGTCCTCAACTGACGTGACAATTCCACTAACCAACTGGATACAAGTCGGCAGTGGTGACTTTGATGGCAATGGCAACTTCAGCGTTTCCAATGCCATCAACGCCAGCGAGCCCCAGCGGTTCTATCTGCTGCGCCAGCCGTAAAATCATGCGCACCGAACCCTCTTTATGAAACAAAATACAATCCTGCCCCCCCGCATTCTCACTGCGGCCCCGGCGTTCGCTCCGCCTCTCGTAAAAACAGCAAAACAGGAATCAGCCGCGAAATTGAGACGAGCCTTTTTCATTCTGGCGGGACTTTTCGCCATTCCCGCACGTGTGATGGCGCAACCGCTCCCAGTCATGCCCCCGGCAAACTATGACGCGGCGGGCCTTTACCCGGCGGGCGCGGTTAATACCATCACCTATTATTCGTCGGTGTACGGGACCAACGAACAGATGATGGTTTACACGCCGCCGGGGTATAACACGAACCAAAAGTACCCTGTCGTTTACGGATATCAGGGCATCGGTGCCGGCATAGACACTATCTTCGACGGCTGGTGCTGCGATGCGGGTGGCGTGGCCGATAATCTCATTGGCCAGGGGACAATCAAGCCCGTGATAATAGTGGCAGTGAACGATCAAATCAACGGAGATCCCACCGCTGATACGATCAACTGCGCTATCCCCTACATTGATTCACATTATTCCACTTACGCTGACGCCGATCATCGCGGGCTTTACGGCTATTCCTGGGGTGGCATGTATTGCGCAGATATAGGGTGTGCAAATCTGAGCACATTCCACAATATCAGCCCGTCTTCCCCGGCGTTTTTCAGCAGCGGCCAGGGTCCGGGTTTGTTTCCTAATGGCGGGGCCCAGGCTAAACAGGTGCTGAAATGCCTGCTTCTTTCCTGCGGGACCGCGGATTGGGATGGCTTTTACCCTCCCAGCCAGGATTTGCATAACTATTGCGTTTCCAATAATATTCCCCATGGCTGGTTGCCCGTCTTGGGAGAAGGCCACGATGCCGGCGTGTGGAGACCTGCCATGTGGAACTTTCTCCAAATGGCGGACGCGGCTGGATTCAGGTATCCTCCGTGCCCGCGTTCAGCCTATTCACAGGTCGCCGCGGTGAGTTACGACATTCAAGTGGGAGGAGTCGTGCCTGAAACTTGCAGCGAAGGCGGGCAGGACGTCGGAACTATTCAGAATGGGAACTATCTTGTCTTCAACAACGTTGATTTCGGCCTCGGCGCGGTTTCCTTCGATGCCAGAGTGGCCTCGGCCACCAGTGGCGGGAACATGGAATTCCACCTCGACAGCACCAACGGGACGCTGGTGGGAACCTGCGTCGTCTCGGGCACCGGCGGCTGGCAAACCTGGGTGACAAAATCCTGTTCCGTCAGTGGCGCTGCCGGGATACACAACCTATGCCTGAAATTCACCGGCGGCGGCGGTTACCTGTTCAATGTCGAGTGGTGGAATTTCAATTGCTTCACCCTGCCGCCTCCACCGCTGGCGCCAGGCAGTTTAGTTGCCATAGCCGGCGCCGAGCAAGCGGTGTTGCGATGGACTGCCATCACCAACGCCACCACCTACAACGTGAAACGGGCCACCACCAACGGCGGGCCTTACACCACCGTCGTCAATGTGGCGGGGACGAACTACACCGACAGGGGAGTGATTGGCGGCACAACCTTTTACTACGCGGTGTCGGCGCTGAACGTGGGCGGCGAGAGCGCCGACACGGCCCAGGCCAGTGTGATCCCAACGGTCAATGTGCCTTCTCCCTGGTTGACGCGGGACATAGGCGCGGTGGGGTTGGCCGGCTGGGCGAGTTTCACCAACGGCGTGTTCACGCTGATTGGATCCGGAGCGGACATCGGGATCTCGCCCGACGCATTCCGTTTTGTCCATGTGTCCGCCGACGGCAATTGCGCCATCATTGCCCGCGTTACCTCTGCCTCGGTTGAGAACATTAATCCGTGGTCAAAAGCCGGGGTCATGATCCGCGAGAGCCTGGCGGACAACGCGGCCAACGCTTTCGTCGGAGTGACGCCGGGCAACGGCGTGACCTGGCAATACCGTGCGAGTACCGGCGGCGGGACCATCTCGAACAGCGTGAGCGGCTTGACCGCGCCCTATTGGGTCAAACTCGTCCGTAGCGCAAACATATTCACCGGATACTACTCCACAGATGGCGTGAACTGGACGCAACTGGGAAGCGCGACGTTTGCCATGGCGTCCGCGGCGTATGCCGGCTTGGCGGTCACCAGCCATGACCTCTATACCTTGAGCACAACAACGTTTGACCATGTGACTGCGCCAGGCTGGGCGCCTCCGCCGGCGACGACGCCGACCGGTTTGGCTGCAACCGCGGGCATCGAGCAAGTAACATTGAGATGGACGGCCTCCAGCAACGCCACCAGTTACAGCGTGAAACGGGCCGCCACCAGCGGCGGGCCTTACACGAACATCGCCACTGTCACTACGACCAACTACACCGACACCTTCGTAATCGGCCGCACAACCTATTACTACGTCGTCTCGGCGGTGAGTAGTACCGCTGGCGAGAGCGACAACTCGGCCCAGGCCAGTGCGACCCCAACCGTCAATGTGCCGTTGCCCTGGATGACGCAGGACATAGGCACGGTGGGGTTGTCGGGCAGCGCGCGTTTCACCAACGGCGTGTTCACGGTGACCGGGTCTGGGGACGACATCTGGAATGCGACTGACGCCTTCCGCTTTGTTTATGTGATGACCAACAGCGGAAATTGCGCCATGATTGCCCGCGTCGTCTCTTTGCAGAACATCAATCCGTGGTCAAAAGCCGGTGTGATGATCCGTGATAGCCTGGATCCCGGCGCGGCCAACGCGTTCATTGCTGTGACGCCCGGCAACGGCGTGACCTGGCAATACCGTTCGAGCGACGGTGGGGGCTGCGACAACAATAACACCACCGGCCTGAGCGCGCCCTACTGGGTCAGGCTGGTGCGGAGCGGCGACACGTTCACCGGATACTGTTCTCCGAAAGGCACCAACTGGACGCAGCTTGGAAGCACGACGTTGACTAATATCTCCATCGCCTGCATTGGTTTGGCAGTCACCGCCCACAACAACTCATCCTTGTGCGTGGCAACGTTCGACAACGTAACGGCGCCAGGCTGGCTGGTTTCGGCTCCGCCGGCATCGCCCGCCAATCTGTCCGCCAGTGCCTGGGATTTGCAGATTACTTTGAACTGGTCGGCTTCAAGCGGGGCCATCAGTTACAATGTGAAGCGCGCTACCACCAGCGGCGGGCCTTATACGATAATCTCCAACGTGACCACGACCAATTTCACCGACACCGGTTTGATCAATGGCACCAGCTATTATTACGTCGTTTCGGCCCTCAACGTCGCCGGCGAGAGCGCCAACTCGGCACAAGTCAGCGCAACGCCATTCCATGTTCCAACGCCGCGGATTAACAGTGCTTCGATGACCGGCGGCAATCTGGTGTTCAGCGGCACGAACGGTTTGGCGGGCGGCGCCTATACGATTTGGTCCTCCACGATCCTGGCAACGCCACTGACCAACTGGATGCAAGTCGGCAATGGTTCCTTTGACGGCCATGGCAACTTCAGCGTTTCCAACGCCATCAACACCAGCGAGCCGCAGCGGTTCTATTTGCTGCGCCAGCCGTAAGCATCGAAGTGGGTGTTGCCGCTCAGCTTCACAGTGGCGGCACCGAGTATATGACATCCATCATATTCCTGGCTGGCCTGCTTCGAGGTAGCGTTTTTCAGAACTCATGGCAAGACGAGAGCGAATTCATCAGCATATTTACGCTTGGGATCGGCGAATCAAAGAAACATGTTTTGACCAACCATCAGACAGGGTTTCAACTGTTTATGGCGTGCGCTTTCGTATGGGGAATGTGGCAAAATAAAATACTATTATGCAAAATATAATTATTCGAACTATCTCTGTCTGCGCAACAGCTTGCGTTATGACCTTTGTGATCGGCTGTCAGACAAACGACCGGGGTTCCGCGCAGACTGCGGTGCAACCCGCATCAACCGCAACGACTCTTCCCGCCGCATCTTCGGTCGCAGCCGCTCCAAAACCAGCGACGTCGATTGTTCGTGTTAAAGCGGGCTTGTCAGCGCCGTTGACCGATTCCGGTGGCAACGTCTGGCAACCCGATCAGGGATTTGACGGCGGCGATGTGATTGAACGCGACCCGAGCACGTCCATTGCGAACACGAAAGACCCCAAGTTGTTTCTCTCGGAACATTATGGGATGAGTTCCTTTTCCTGCAATGTTCCGAACGGCAAATACATCGCCAAACTTTACTTCGCCGAAACCTTCGACGGCATCACCGGGCCCGGCCAGCGAGTTTTTTCCTTCAATGTGCAAGGGCATGACTTTAAAGATTTTGACCTTTGGTCCAAGGCAGGCGGGCCGAACCGCGCCTACATCGAAACCGTGCCGGTGGAAGTCACAAATGGAAAGTTCAACATCGTTTTCAATAGCAACATAGAAAATCCAGAAATCAACGCGGTTGAAATTCTTCCGCAAATGTAAACTGTCACTTATATTGTTATTGGCGATGGCGCGGCCTGGATTTGGGAACTGGTGCGGGTCAACTTTCCCGGAGCCATTCTCATCCTGGACTTCTACCACGCCCTACAGCATGTGCATGGACTCATTGAGGCGCTCTGCGGCAAGGACACAACCGAGGGTCAAAAACGGATCAAACTCTGGAAAGGATGGCTGCTCAAAGGCAAAGCCGCAGAGATGGTCCAGCAAGCCAAAGTTCAGTTGGAGCGGAGCTTAGACAGGGAAAAGGCCGGCAAAGAAATCGGCTATCTGGAAAACAATCTGGCCCGGATGACCTATGGCACGTTTCGCAAAGCGGGATACTTCATCGGCTCCGGCGCGGTCAAAGCAGGCTGCAAAACAGTGATCGGCCAGAGAATGAAATGCTCCGGGATGTTTTGGTCTGAAGAAGGCGGCCAAGGCATGCTGGATTTGCGTTGCTCGTTCCTGAGCAACCGCTTGGACGCTTTCTGTCAGGCCCGCGCCACCGACCACGCCGCACGGAATGATTTGTTGAAATTCGCCGCACGAAACCAATGCGCTCTGTCCTTTTACCACAATTTTGTCCTGCACCGTATGACGTACGTCGTATTCCATTCGATCCGCATTCGTGCCAGTATTTTCGTTAAATCCATCTTGCCGTGTCAGGCGCCGTGAGCAGCCAGGGCCGTACTGGCGAGACGAAACTGACGCCCGCAAGTTTGGAAATAACGCAGTAAAAAGATCAAAAACATTATGAAACCAAACAACCCAACAGTTGTTCCATCATCCCGAAACTCGCAGCCTCGGTCCCGTTTGCTTCCCTTCACGGTCAGTCGTGTCGGCAAGCTTGCCGCCTGCCTCATACTGGGCGTCGCGGCGCTCTCGCAATCGGCCCGCTCCCAGACCCCTCCGCCTCCCGGCAGTTTCGGGGCATTGGTCTTGTCCGATAATCCGGTTGCCTTTTGGCAGTTGAATGAAACCAATGATCCTTCCGCCGGAGGTGTGCTGGCTTATGATTACACCGGCCACGGACTCAATGCGACTTATGGAGTGGATGCTTTTAATGGATGTACTACAAACGCAATGGGATATGACAACGTTCTGTCGCCTCAGCCTCCGACTTACGGTGGATTTGCGGCCAACCAAGGCGCGCTGCAACTCGGGGGCCCCAACTCTAGCACCAGCGATGCTCTTTCGGTGGTCACGGTTCCGCCGTTGGGTCTTAGTACCAATAACATGAACGTGACCATCGCCATGTGGATCTATCCCACCGCCACTCCACCTGTGCAGTGCGGATTGTTTTTTAACCGCACGGCTAGCAGCAGTGACGCGGCTGGTTTTAGTTTCTCGCCGACCACGAGCACAACCTTAGGCGAGACCTCTCTGGGATACACTTGGAACAACACCTGGGGCAGTTATCATTGGGATTCGACGCTTTATCCGCAGATTGGCCAATGGTCGTTTGTGGTTCTGGTGGTCCAAACAAATCTGGCGACCATCTATCTGTATTACCTGGATCAGAACAACAATAACCAGCCCGTATTCTTGACAGCCGCCAACGGCAATACGCAAACCCCCGAAGCGTTCACTAACGGAGCAACTTGGATCGGTGGCGATCCTAATGGCAATGGGGCCACCCGCATATTCCCCGGTGACATCTCCGATGTGGCCGTGTTTAATTCGGCTCTCACTTCCGACCAGATTTTGGCATTGTTCTCCGCGGGCGTCGGCGTGCAGGGATATCCGCCAGAGATCATCGGGCAGCCGCAATCCGCCTTAGTCCAATCCAGCTCAACGAAACGGATGACTGCCAATGTCATCGGCACCGAGCCCCGTTCGTATCAGTGGACGTTGAACGGCACCGATGTCAATCTCTTGCCTGACGCCACCAATTTCACCGGCGCAACAACTTCGAACGTATTGACTATTCTCAAAGTGGCGGCGCAGGACGCGGGCACGTATCAGTTGATTGTCACCAACGCGTTTAGCACCAACGCGTCTGGCGTCTCGGTGCCGGTGCTCAGCAGCAATGCCATCCTTTCCATTCAGGCTGCGGCCTTGGTGGGTGAATGGCTTAGCGGAACAGCGGCATCATTGAACGATGTTTCAGGCTTTTCGATCCCACACAACCTTTTCACTGTCGGCGCTAACAACTATGTGTTCACCAATGATGTCCCGCCCGGTCAGCCCGCACAATCGGTTTACTCGCTGTTCTTGTACGACGGCGCGTCGGGCCTCGCCGTCCAAAATACGTCCACAAATGACACGACGAACTACGACAACACGTTCGATGGCATGATCAACGACGCTTTCACCGTCTCATGCTGGGCGAGGGGCCTTCCTGAGCCCGGCTGGAATCCGATGGTGAGCAAGTGGGGCGAAACTGAAGCCGGATGGCAGCTCCGCACCTTTGGCAACGGACTCGATGCGTGTTTCACCGTTCGCGACACTGGCGCGGGCTCGGCCATCTTGGGGCAGAACGGGGGCGATATGGACGATATGGGCACCACGACCGCTTTTACCGCTGATGGCCAGTGGCACTTCTATGTCGGCACTTTCGACGCCGCGTCGGGCATACGCAACCTGTATGTAGATGCTGTGCTGGCCGCTCAAGAGGCCGGCAACGTGCCATATACCTTGGCCACGGGTGCGCACGTCGGCATCGGCACCAAAGAAAGCCCGACCGCCGGCGTATATGACACTAACAGCGGCTTTGGCAACTACTCCGTCCAGGAGATCTACGATGTGCGCGTCTATAACTACGCGCTCGCCGCATCCACTGTTCTGCAAATGTATGGCCTGATTGCGCCAGTGGTGAACACCCAGCCGCAATCCATTGTCTGCTTTAAGAACACAACGGGACAGATCAGTGCCTATGCCGCCGGCACCCCGCCCCTTGCCTATCAGTGGAAGTTTAACGGCGTCAATGTCAATAGCTTGGCGGACGCCACCAATTTCACCGGCGCAAATTCGAACGTATTGACTATTCTCAGTGTGACGACGAACGACGTGGGTTCGTATCAGTTGACTGTCACGGGCTTAAACTCAGCCACCGCGGTCAGCAGCAATGCGAACCTTTCGCTTATAAAGCTGGGCCTGGTGGGTGAATGGCTTAATGGACCAGCCAATTTTGCCGATGTTTCAGGCTATTCGCCGACGAACACACACGACGGTTACGCCGTCGGCGCCGGCATCTATGTGTTCACGAATGATGCGCCGGCCTACAGGAACGGTCAAGCGCTTATCTTCCCCGGCGGTAACACGGCCATCGCCATCAGCAACTCGGCCTCCGGGGACACGCACTACACCAACACGTTCGATGGCGGCATCAGCAGTGAAATGACCGTCTCGGTCTGGGCGAAGGGCACATTTAACCTGTGGAACGGCTGGCCCGCGTGGGTGTCCAAGGCTGGTGGAAGTGCCGGATGGGAGCTGCGCGCCGACCAGGCGGGCCAAGGGTGTTGGACCGTTCGAGACAATGGCGCGGGCACGATGGTCATGGGGTCGAACCTTGGGTGGGATGGTAACGACGATTTGAACTCGGGAATTGGCATTGATAGCAAGTGGCACCTCTATACCGGCACTTATAGCGCCTTAACGGGCATCCGCAACCTGTATATAGATGGCGTGGTGGATGGTCTGGAGACTGGCAACACCGCATATATCATGGCCCCGGCTACACCCGTCACCCTCGGCGCCGAAGGCACCGGTGCCTCCTCCTGGGACCAATTTATGCAAAGCACTATGGAGATGTACGACGCGCGCATCTATAACTACGCCCTCACTTCCGCCCAGGTTCAGCAATTACTCGCCCTGCCCCCTGGCACTCCGGCACAGATAGGCCAGCAGCCGCCAGCCAGCATCAGCACCACTTGTGAGGGTATAACTGTGCCGATCGGCGCCTTTGTCGGTGGCAGCCCACCCATGACCAATCAGTGGTTGTTCAACGGCGTCAAATTGGTGGACGGCACACAACCTGACGGCGCCATTATCAGCGGCTCAACTTCAATCGGCCAGACCAACTTCCCAGGTCCATGCGTCCTGGTGATCGCCAATGTGACGACGAACGAACAGGGGGTATATACCCTGGCTGTCACGAACGCGTTTGGCGGGGCGGTCAGCAGCAATGCGACTCTCACCGTTGGTGTTTTGCCCACTGCGCCCGCGCTGGCGGGGAATCTCGTGGGTGCATGGCTTACGGGAGCACAGAGTTTGGCCGACACTTCGGGCTATTCGCCGAAGGGGACACACGACGCTTCGGTGCAAAGCGGCAGCACCTACTGGACCAATGACGTGCCGCCCACCGCCGCGCCCGGCAGTTACTCGCTGTATTTCAACAACGCCGGCCTCCTCGTCTCCAACTCATGCACGCTGGACGGGGCCCACTACGTCAACACGTTCGATGCCGGCATCGCCAACAGTTTCACCGTCATGTGCTGGGCGAAGGGTTACCCGGGCGGATGGAATCCGTGGGTGTGCAAGAATGGTGATACTTATAGTGGTACTGATAACGGCTGGCAGCTCCGCGTCGACGGTTGGGACACTCCGTGTTTCACCATTCGCGGGACGGGTGATATGGGAGCGCCCAATAGCAGCGATGACAGCCTCTGGCACCAATATACCGGCACTTACGACCTGCCGTCGGCTACCCGCTGCCTGTATGTAGATGGGAATCTGGTCGTTACGTGGACCAGCGAGACGTCATATGCCCTGGCCACTACCTCGCACCTGATGATTGGCGCCAAAGACAACGGTGGCAACGCCTTTGGCAACTACTTCACCGGCGGAATCTACGGCGTGCAAATCTACGACACCGCGTTCAGCTTAGCCCAAGTGAACTCCGCCTTGGTATCATGGTCCACGCCGCCGTCGTTTGTTGGCACGCCAGCCATCACAACAGGCCCCAATGGCAAGCAATTGGTGCTGACGTGGTCCATCGGCTCGTTGCTCCAAGCGACGAACGTGGCGGGCCCGTGGACGCCGACCGGGGCAACATCGCCTTACACGAACTTCCTGACGGATCAGCACCAGTTCTTCAAAGTGAGCAACCCGTAAGGCAGAAGCCTGTAATTAAGATATAAATCAGAGAGGCAGAGGTTCTCACCTCTGCCTCTTTTTTGTCGCCCTTGGGCGGCAAACGCGGTTTTGGGAATGAATTCTTGAACTGAAAACAGCCTGGTTTCCCGCCTGCAAGAAACTGAAATGCGCCCCGTCTTCCGCGCCGGGCAAATTAACGCTCGACCGAATCCCGCCCTGCCATTACCATACAGCATGTTTTGAACGTTATGAGCCGGCGGAAACCAAAGCGTAACTCCACCAAGGATCCTGTCCCGCCGTTGTCCGGGCGAAAATTGTGGCGTTTCCGGCTGATGGCACTGGCGGGAGTGCCGCTGCTTTTCTTCGGCCTGCTTGAATTGGGTCTCCGGCTGGCCGGTTTTGGACACCCAACCGCGTTCCTGCTGAAATCATCCAACCACGGTGAAAAGACCTTCGTGCAGAACGACCAGTTTGGCTGGCCATTTTTTGGTCCGCGCGCGGCCCGCCAGCCGAACGCAATTTCCATCCCGCGTCAGAAGCCGCCCGACACCGTTCGAATTTTTGTCTTTGGCGAGTCCGCTGCTCTGGGCGATCCGCAACCTCACTTCGGGCTGCCCCGCCTGCTCAATGCCATGCTGGACTTGCGTCATCCCGACCAAAAGTTTGAAGTGGTCAACGCCGCCATGACCGCCATCAATTCGCACGTCATCCTGCCCCTGGCCCGCGACTGCGCGGAGGCCCGCGGGGACGTTTGGGTGATTTACATGGGGAACAATGAAGTCGTCGGGCCGTTCGGCGCCGGGACGGTCTTTGGCAGTCAAACGATGCCGCTGCCTTTGATCCGCGCCGCGCGCGCGCTGAAAGCGACGCGGACCGGCCAATTGCTCGACGCCTTGCGGGGAGCGGCGGGGAAAACCGCCGCTGAGAGCGGCGAATGGAAGGGCATGAAGATGTTCGTCAAATACAAACTGGCGGATTCCGACCCGCGCCTCGGCGCGGTCTATGAGAATTTCGGGCAAAATCTGAAAGACATCATCGCCGCCGGCCAAAACAGCGGCGCGAAAATCGTATTAAGCACGGTGGCGGTGAACTTGAAGGATTGCGCCCCTTTCGCCTCGCTGCACCCCCCCGACCTTTCGGAATCCCGGCTGAATGAGTGGCAGCGCTTCTTCGATGCCGGCGCAAAAGCCCAGCAGAGCGGAGACTTTCGGCAGGCGGCCACTGACTACGATCAAGCGGAACGGATGGACCAGAGCTTTGCGGAGTTGCGTTTCCGCCGCGGCCAATGCGCGCTGGCCCTGAATGATGTCGGGACGGCCCAAAAGGAATTTATTGCCGCGCGCGATCTGGATGCCTTGCGTTTTCGTTGCGACAGCCGGCTCAATGACATTATCCGGCAACTGGCGGAGAACAAGGTCGCGCTGGCCGACGGTGAACGGGCGCTGGCGGAGGCAAGTTCAGACGGCATTCCCGGCGCCGAATTCTTTTATGAACATGTCCATCTCACATTCCAGGGCAACTATTTCCTTGCCCGCGCCATCGCGGAAAAAGTGGAAAAAGTATTGATGCTTCCGGAAAGCGCCCCCTGGCCGGACATGGCCCAATGCGCGCAACGCCTCGGCCGCACGCCGCGCGACACGCAACTGGCCCTGTCAGTCCTGTTCGGGCGCCTTGGGGACGTTCCCTTCACTTTGCAAGCCAACCACGACGGGCAAATGCGCCGCCTGGCCGAAGCCGCGCGCAAATTGCCGCCGGCCAATTCAGCGGCGGCGCTTCGCGGGGCCCAATCCGCCGCCGAGGCCGCGCTCGCGCGGTGGCCCGACGATGCCGTGCTGTGGGAACAATTGGGCGAAATCAAGCAGGCGGAGGGAGATTATGCCGGGGCGGTTGCCGCGGCTCAACGTTCGCTTGACCAGGCGCCCAGCAGCGACGAGTGCTGGCTGCTTTACGGCATTCTCCTGGCGCAGGAAGGGAAATACGAGGATGCGGTCGCGGCCTTTAAGCGTCTCCTTGCGCTCGATCCGCGAGCCGTTTGGGGCAGGGACAACCTCGCTACGTGCCTGGAGAAACTTGGCCGCCGCGACGAGGCTGTCGTCGAGTTCAAACACGCCCTCGCCCTGAAACCGGATTATGGCACGACCTGGCTGGCGCTTGGTCAAGTTTATGAAGAAATGGGGCGCACCAACGACGCGGAACAATGCTACAACACGGCGTTGACCCATCGCATTAACCAGGCGGAAGATCTGGTCCGGCTGGCGCGCTTTTGCGCCAGCCGCCGCTGGTTTGGACTGGCCGTCACCAATTTTGCCGCCGCCATTGAGATCAGCCCGTCGGATCCCGGCCTGCGCATGGAAGCCGGACGCGCGCTGTCGGTTTCCGGCCGGCATGACGAAGCAGCGCGACAATATCTGGCGGCCGTTGAGCTGGAGCCCGATCAGCCGCGACCACACGTGCAACTGGGTTTTGAACTGGGCCGTCTTGGGAAGCCCGCTCCGGCCGAGCAGGAGTTTCGCCAAGCCCTGCGACTTGATCCCGATTTAATTGAGGCGCGTGTGGACTTGGGCATCGCCCTATACGAACAGGAAAAGCTGGATGATGCCCTCAAACAATTTGAGGACGTTCTTCAGCGCGACCCCAAGGATGCAACCGCCCTGCACTATGCCCCGCTCTTGCGGAATCGGACACCTTTGCCAGCACCACGATAGATAGCGAACGCCGGCAAAACCGTTCCGGTCGTCGCCGCCGGCGCTGACCACGGTTTGCTCACCTATCAATGGGCGTTGAACGGGACGAATCTCACAGACAATGGCCGCATCATCGGCTCTACCAACACGACCTTGACCATCAACAATGTTGGCTCGGCTGATGCAGGCAGTTACACCCTCCTCGTCACCGGGCCGCCTCGCCCCCGGCCACGAGCCAGCCGGCAACACTGGCGATTTCCTCCCGTCCATTGTTGCTGAACGTTCAATGCCAAACGGCTGTTGCGCGCCGGTCGCGCCCGTGATAATATATATTGCCAGTCACAACCATGCTGGCACATGTCAAGCCGCAATTATAGCTGGCCGCTCGACAAGAAACGGGTCCGCATGAAGACGAATCTCCTCATGGGGGTGTTGCTTGGGTTGCTGTCCGGAAGTGGCCAGGCCGCCGACTTGGTTTGGACCGGCGGCTCCTTGGTTGGCAACAACTGGAGCGACAGCGCCAACTGGCTGGGTAATGTGGCCCCAGCCCTGTCGGGCAACGGCATCGTCTTCGCCGGCACGACGCGGCTCACGCCCAATATGGATAACAATTACAACGTCACTGAATTGGTTTTCTCCAACACGGCGGGCGGCTATTCCATCAGTTCATCAACCGCTGGCACGCTGACGGTGGGCAGCGGCGGCATCGTCAACAGTTCCGCCAACGCGCAGACCTTGAATGTGCCCATCGTTCTGAGCGCGGCCCAAACGTTCGACGCGGAGGGCGACTTGATTTTGAGCAACAATGTCACCGGTGGCAAGGCGCTGACCAAGATCGGCGCAGGCATGTTGAAGTTTGCCGGCGTCGGCACGAGTGTGCTCGGCGATTTTCAGGCGACCAATGGCTTCTTGGAAATTGCTGGCAATGTCCAGGTGAATGACACCACCGGCGCCCTTAGCAGGATCAGTGGATGCAATGTGGACATTGCCAGCAATGCCGTTTTGACCATTGCCAACGCTGGCGGTGGGTGGTTCCCGATTGGCGATGCCGCAGGGGTCTCAAACTACATGACCATAAACGGCGGCAGCTTCAACGTGATTGACGCTTCTGGCTTGCAGATTGCCCGCAACGGCAACGCCGCACTGACCATCAACGGCGGCAGTGTCCTGGTGAATGACGCCGGTGCTCTCGGCATGTCTATGAGTGAGGGGCAAAGCAGTCCCGCAGGATACTCAACGGTCAACCTAAACGGCGGCCGTCTTGCAATGGTCAGGCTTCGTCCCTTTGGTGGCGTAGAAACGTTCAATTTCAACGGCGGCGCACTCTCAGCCACCGCTAGCCGCACCGATTTCTTCCCGGCCGACGGGGCTTTGACCGCCAATGTGCGCAACGGCGGCGCGATAGTGGGCACGGCCGGGTTTAGTGTCACAATTGGACAACCATTGGCGCATTCCACTCTTGCCGGCGACAACGCCATTGATGGCGGACTGGTTAAAACCAACAGCGGCGTCCTGACATTGTCCGGTGGTTACACTTATACCGGCCCGACCAGGGTGCAGGGCGGGACGTTGAGCATGACAACAGCGTCAGGCGTTCCCGCTATCGGCGGCGACCTCATAGTCAGCAATGCGACCTTCACGTTGGATGCTTCCAGTGGAGTGGCAATGCCGGCGGGAAACGTGACACTGAACTCCGGCGTGACTTTGAGCCTTACCAATAGCCGTTCCACCAACGCCATCAACGGCACGGGCAACTTGTTGGTGGCAGCCAATGTCATTTTGAATTTGAACTATCCAAGTGGCAACCCGGGCGCGGCGGCGATCAACGTCGCCGGTTCCATCACCGTGAGCGCCACGAACAATGTGATTAACATCGCCGGCGCCAGTCTTGCCGCCGGGCAGTTTCCGTTGATCAAATATGGTTCCGGCAGCCTCGCCTCGATCAGCGGCTTTCAGTTGGGACCCCTGCCGCAGGGGGTTAATGCCGTCCTGACCAACAACACTGCCAACCAGTCCGTGGATTTGAACATTACGCTCGTCAGCCACACGGCCACGGTTGATTCGACAAAGACGTATCAAACCATTGAAGGACTCGGCGGCGCGACGGCGTTTTACGCGGGCTGGCTCACCGCCCATCCTTACAAGCAGGAGATTTACACGAACGCTTTTGCCGGACTGAACCTCTCGATGCTGCGGTTGGGGGATTGGTATCGTTATCAAACGCCTTTGGCGGGTTTCGATTCGGCCGCCACGGAGATTGTTTCGAATGCCAATCGTGTTTTGGGACATCCGGTTCCAGTTTACATGAGTTCATGGGCGCCGCCGGCGTTTTTGAAGAGCAATGGCCAGGTCGGCAACGGCGGCACGCTGATCTACACCAACGGCAGTTTTGCCTACACCAGTTTTGCGCAATATTGGTATGACTCGATTCAGGCGTATCAGTCCAATGGCGTTAATCTCACCTGGGCCAGCATTCAGAACGAACCGGATTTTGTTGCGACTTACGATTCGTGCATTTTCCATCCGACCGAAGACACGGTGAACGGCACGAACTACGCGAGCTACTCCAAGGCGCTGGACGCGGTATATCAGCGCCTGACCAACCTGCCGTCGCCGCCGAAGCTGCTCGCGCCGGAACCCGTCCACATCGCCTTCAACGACCTTGTGAATTACGCCGCGACGATGAACTCGAACAGCTTTTATGGCGTGGCGCACCACCTTTATGGCGACGGCGGCTCGACGGGGGATTCATTCCTAAGCAGTCTAAGTTCGGCGACGAATGTTTTCCCCAGCAAGCCGCGTTTTATGACGGAGTTTGGCTTGCCGGGCATGATTGACGAGGCGTGTCTGATCCACAACGTGCTGGTTGACGAGCAGGCGAGCGGATACAACTATTGGAGTCTGGTCTGGCCGGGCACGAGCGGAGGGCTGATTCAGATTGAGAATCCATTCAATACAAGCAGTTGGACCAACGCGCCGCCCGGCACGCCCACGCAGTCGCACGGCTGGTGGCTCACGCCGGCCTATTACGCGATGAAACATTTTTCGTATTTCATCAACCCCGGCTACCGGCGCGCGAGCGCCACGGACAGTGACAGCAATGTTCGCTGTTCAGCCTATATTTCTCCGGACGGCCTGCGGCTGGCAGTGGTTTTGATCAACACCAATGCGAACGTGTCGTCCGCGATGAATTTCAACTTCGGCACATTTGGCGTCGGCAAATCCAGCGTGTATCAAACCGCCGGCACCAATACGTTCGCCGGCACCAACACATTCTTATCACTCGGCGCACTGACCAATTCGCAGGCGCTGCCGCCGCTCTCGCTGACGACCGTGGTGCTCGATGAGTTGGTCAATGTCGGCACGGCATCAAACCCTTCGCCCGCCAGCGGCGCGTCCAGCGTCGCATTCCATTCGTCGTTAAGCTGGACGCCGGGAAACAACGCGCTGGCGCACGCAGTCTATTTTGGCGTCAATTCCAACGCTATCGCGCAGGCCACGACGGCATCGCCGCAATTCCTGGGAATCCTGACGACCAACACTTTCTATCCGGCACTGGCCGGAGCGACGACCTATTACTGGCGCGTGGATGAAATCGCCGGCGTCAATACGAATATGGGTGCGGTTTGGTCCTTCACCACGGCTCCGGTGCCGTTCCTGATGCATCGTTACAGCTTCAGCGAAACGGGTGGCACCAACACGGCGGATTCCGTGGGCGGTCCGGCGTGGGCCGGCGCGTTGCCCAACCGCGGCAGGTTATCGGGCGGCCAGTTGCTCCTGTCGTCCAACTCACAACAATACGTCAGTCTGCCAGCGGGGATTGTCAACTCGTTAAGCAATTTCACGGTGGCGGCCTGGGTGCAGCTTGCCTCGACGGCCAATTGGGCCCGGATTTTCGATTTTGGCGACAATACCACGGTCAGCATGTACCTGACGCCGCAAAATGGAAGCACCGGGAAGGTGCGTTTTGCGATCACGACCAACAGCACTGGCGGCGAGCAGCAAATTAACTGCAATTCCACTCTGACCACGGGCGTCTGGCATCAAGTGGCGGTCACGTTGAATGCGAACATGGGCATTCTTTATGTGGATGGCGTCCCGGTGGGGACCAACAGCGCGATGACGCTCAATCCATTGAGTCTGGGCAGCACCAGCAACAATTACATTGGCAAATCGCAGTGGCCTGATCCTTACCTCAACAGCGCGATTGACGAGTTTCGCATTTACAGCGTCGCACTTTCTTCGGCAGAAATCGCGGCCACCCAAGCGCTCGGATCAGACCAGTTGTTGAGCACCAACAGCCCGCTGATCGAAATGACGGTGACGAGCACAAACCTGACATTGTCCCTAATCCTCGCCTAATTTTGGGCATTTGGAAAAATACCGAATAGAAAATGTATTTTCCCTTTGACTTTTGCATATAGATGTTCTATAGCTAAATTGTGTCCCGACGCCTGCCCCTGTTGC
>Ga0182027_10000766_pt1 | contig 54456 bp, 44 predicted proteins | sample 712E1DmetaG_FD_121300 | JGI IMG/M metagenome (GOLD analysis project Ga0182027, IMG submission 121300) | Permafrost microbial communities from Stordalen Mire, Sweden - 712E1D metaG (Illumina Assembly) | ecosystem: Environmental > Terrestrial > Soil > Wetlands > Permafrost | place: Sweden...
ATATCTACCTGTGTCTTAAGATCTGAGATCTTTGGTACAATTAATTCCTGACCCTCAATATTGTAAAAAAAAGGTTCCAGGCTGACTCCCTGAAACCCTTGATTTTACTGAGCCACTCAGGGGATTCGGACCCCCGACCTGCTAATTACGAATCAGCTGCTCTACCAACTGAGCTAAAGTGGCGGAGTCGGGATGAGAAGACTCGAACTTCCGACCCCCACGTCCCGAACGTGGTGCGCTAGCCAACTGCGCTACATCCCGTGGTTTTTAATAATCCGGTTGCAAAAATAGTATTTTTTTTACTTCCTTACCGCATTTTTGGATTATCTGAAATCCCCCTCATATGGAAGTGTAACAAGAAAGAGAAAGGATCAGGTATAAAGGAACCGCTTGATCTTTTGGGTAGGTGTTTTTTTAAACGGGACCGGCTGAAGGATGACCACCTGGACACGGGAGAATTTGTTGACCCGGCTGTTTACATATTCCTGTAATTCTTCAATCAGTTCCTCAATAATGTTCTCAACATAGGCCGAAACATCTTTCTTCATATGCTGGTACCTTAGGGCGATCTCTTCCTGGTTAAAATGTACCATGGCAACCAGTTGTCCTTTTTTCTGAACCACCAGCGATTCGACAACAAACCGGAAGTTGTTGATCACCGATTCAATTTCCTCCGGATAGATATTTTCTCCGTTGGCGCCTAATATGATATTTTTCAACCGTCCTTTTATGTAAAGATAATTATCCTGATCCAATACTCCGAGATCACCTGTTTTAAACCATCCATTCTCTGAAAAAACCGCTTTTGTCAAGACAGGCTCTTTATAATATCCTAACATGACATTGGGGCCTTTTGCCCAGATCTCACCTTCACCAGTAACAAGATCAGGGTTGTTTATCACCAGGGTCACGCCTTCCATGGCCGGACCTGTGGATTGATACCTCGTTTTCAATGCATTCGCTCCGGCAAGCAGTGGAGACGTTTCGGTCAGGCCATATCCGATGGCATACGGAAAACGTGCTTCTATGAGAAATTGTTCTACCGTTTTATCCAGTTTTGCCCCACCGATCCCAAAGAACTTAATCTCACCGCCAAAAGTTTTCATGAGTTTTTTTCCAGCAATCCTGTTCAGCATCTTCCTGACCACCGGTATTCTGTAAAGCATCCTCATGCTCCATTTGTCCTGAAATGCCGGGCGGATCTTGTTCCGGTAGATCTTCTCCATGATCAGCGGAACAGAAAGCATAAGCGTTGGCCTTATTTCCTGTAATGCCGGAAGCAGAATCGCCGGAGTAGGAGTTTTACCCAAATAGTAAATGCAGGCACCGCAAAGCATAGGCAGAATAAAACCAATGGTATTTTCGTAGGTATGAGAAAGCGGTAATATGGAGAGGAAACGGTCTGTTTCGTCGATGGACTGTATCAATCTGCTCTTTAACGCGGTGAACGAAATATTCCGGTGTGTCAGCATGACTCCTTTCGGCGTTCCCATGGTACCGGAAGTATAGATGATACCTGCAAGATCTTCTTCTTTGACTGAGTATTCCTTCAGGGGCATCACTTGGGGATCAAATGTGACTTTGTTCCCCACAGATCCCTCTACCGAAAAATCTTCCATACCGATCCGGAAAAGCAGGCTATCCGGTGCGATATCGCTGATCTTAGGCCAAAGGTTATCTGAAATAATGATGGCTTTCGCCTCGGAATGCTCAAGAATATTTTCTATTTCTTTCGGAAGGAAATCAGGAAGGAGTGGAACGACGACAGCACCCATGAAAGTAGTGGCAAGAAATGAAACGACCCAGTTCGGCATATTGGTCCCGAGAATGGCAACCTTGTCACCCGGATGGATCTCCAGTTGTTCGAACAGTGCGATGAGGGCCAGCACCTGATTCCGGGTTTGATTGTATGTCTTTGGCGTTTCACCCACCATGGCAATAAATCCCCTGTCACCAAAATTCTTAACAGATTCAGCAAACAATGCAGGGAATGTCAATTCACAAGTATCCTTCATCCCGGAATCCAAATAAGCCGTCAAAGATAAGATTAATTCGTATAAATCAGAATTTTTTATACCTTGGTCCGAAATTATTAACCCATGAAAATACGGATTTTCCAGGTAGACGCATTTACAGAAAAACTGTTCGGAGGCAATCCGGCGGCTGTTTGCCTGTTAACTAAAACGCTCCCTGATGAACTGATGCAAAAGATTGCTGCCGAAAACAATCTTGCAGAAACTGCTTTTGTGATCGAAACCGGCGATTCTTTCAACATCCGCTGGTGCACCCCGAAAGTCGAAGTCGACCTGTGCGGGCATGCAACGCTGGCCAGTGCCCATGTCATTTTTCATCATCTTGATTATCCAAAAAAAACGATCCGGTTCACATCACGAAGTGGAGTTCTTGAAGTACGGAAAGAAAAGAATCTCCTTGTGCTAAACTTCCCGGCCGACACGCTCTATAAAGGTTGTCTTCCGCCCTCTGTGACCGAATCCCTCGGAATGGATCCGATAGAGATATTAAAGGGGAAGACCGATTACCTGCTGGTCTATGAAAATCAGCATCAGATTGAAATGCTCGATCCCGATTTTGCCGGACTTTGCAAGGCCACGGCGAGAGGCATCACCGTGACGGCAAAAGGAGATGAAAGTGATTTTGTATCCCGGTTTTTCGCGCCCAAGGTTGGCATCAATGAGGATCCTGTTACCGGTTCGGCGCATACTACACTGATTCCCTATTGGTCGGCCAGGCTGGGAAAGAAAGAGATGACCGCCATTCAGCTTTCGGAGCGCCGGGGTCATCTGAAATGTAAAGACCTCGGAGAGCGGGTCGAAATTGCCGGTCAGGCGGTGACATACCTGGTTGGAGAGATTGAAGTATAACCGGAAAGATGGCGAAGGTACCAGATGATTTTTACTGAACAAACTTCTTCACCCTGCGCATGACCTTCAACGGGGTTTCCACAATCACCATATTGTATAGCCATGAAGGGATATTCCCGGCAGGGTCAACAAACCCTTCGAGGGTGAGACGGATCACACCATTTCCCATGGGTTGGATTGTCCATTTCTGCCAGTATTTTTTAATACGGATCAGACCTGGCTTTTCGGGGATGACATTGCTGAGCGGCGTGGCAGTGATTGTTCGCCGGTGGGTTGATGGATCCGTATTCACATTGGCCTCCACACAGAGATCACGGTCGGTAAAAGGCCAGGGAACGTGATAGATGAGATAATACTGGAAATATTTGTCTTGTTCGTACGTAAGCACCTTGATCTCCCTTAGATTTTCATCCCACCAATTATGATTCTTTACATTTCCAAGCAGTTCACAGACTTTATCCATCGTGGAAGTAACATCCATCACCCCCTTGAATGATTTCAACGAACTGTTTTCATCTTTTCGCGTAAAAAGTTTTATCCCTTCCTGTTCTTTCACAAAGTCCCACGTTTGGGCGGAGATATCAATAGTGATTATCAGAAGTAAAAAAAGAAGGATTAGATTTATATGAGTTTTGAAATTCATCCGTTTTGAAAATTTTATACAAAGTAAAAATAATCTTTTCACATTTTCAGCACTTTTACATTAAAACGAAAAAAAACATTAGATCTATCGATCATTGTTACCTTATTTCTTCCTACTTTAGACCATTGAATTCCCGGAATTATGTGTATATACTTCAAGGCAAGTCATAAAGATCAGAAAACCACAGTTCTTTTAAAGAAGGTTCTGATTGGTTCGTTAACTTTTCTAATGGTCAGCATTATTTTGTTTGTCCAGGGGCAGCCATATCCTGTCATTCACCTGAACCGGCCGCGTATCTGGGCTGATTCTGCAAGGTTCAGCTGGCTTCAGAACAACATCAATTCAGGAGATTGCGGGACCACCTATACGGATTTTAAATACCGTTACGACAACTACTGGATAACAGACCCTCAGCTCTACCTGGCCGGTAGTGATTCTACGCTTTGGACCTGGAACTGGAATTCTGTCTATACGCGCGATGAGGCCCTCTATACTGCATTCCTGTTTAAACTTAACGGGGATAATATTTCGTTAAAAAGATGCATTTTCATCCTGAACCGATATACTAAATGTATCGATACAATCCATTTTTCCACGATGGAATGGTATGCGAAGGAGACCCTGCTTCGCACCCTCAGCGATGCCGGGGACCTCATCCTCGACTGGTGCTACAACTCGTTGTCCATTGCTAAACGTCAACGTCTGGCACTATCAATTTTTAAAATGAATCGTGAGTTCATGGCGACCTATATTGTTTCCGGTTCCGGAAACAGTTATGTCTCAAGCCATAATGCCTACAATTCCGTTCAAACCATGCAGAATGCGATCACCCTGTATCAGGCAGATGGATTAAGCAGTTCCAAACTCGACAGCGTATGGAACTGGTACACGGTCTTATATACCAAATGGACTACGGGATTTCTTCCGATCTATGGTTATTACCGGAATGACGATGGAGGGTGGAACTGGGGTGCGGCATATGCCATGTGGAGCCTTACAGACCAGTTCAAGTTATTTGATAACATGAGGATCGGGACGACGAAAAACTTTTTTACCGACCTTCCCTGGGTATTGAATTCCATCAATCAATACTGGTATTTCAATCAACCTGACAATTACTGTATTCATCTTGGGGACGGTGTAACCGCTATGATTGGGGATAATGTCATTTACCGGCATGCTTCCCTGTTCCAGGATGCGCGTAGTATATGGATGTCGCAGTTCTTCTCTCAGCCACTTTTTATGACCTATACGTGGCCTGTATTTAATAAATTATTTTACAAGGATTTTTCTTTGCCGGTTATAAACAAGCCCAGCCCACCGTTTGACTGGTTGAGTGACAAAGTAGGATTGTCGGTCTCACGGACCTCCTGGGACAGTACCTCCACGCTGGTCTGGTTTTTCAATTCATGGAGCAAGAAGGCCTCTCATGAACATGCTGATAATAACACCTTCGCAATTTATAAATATGCTCCACTGATCATCGATGCCGGATATTATGACCTTTATGGATCCACGCATTTTAAAAATTATTATACCCGAACCATTGCCCATAATTCGGTTTGTGTGTATGATTCGACCGAGCATTATTTCTATGGATCTGAACCGGTCAGTAATGATGGTGGCCAGATTTATTCTCCACCGATGATGACGTACAATGATATTTTTGCTCCACAATTTCAGCGTGGCACGTGGATTCTTTATGGAACAGGCAACGGTTATTGCTATAACATTGCGGATGCAAAGTTATCATATGATTCTACCAAGCTGGATCGATTTACACGCCGTCTTTTGTATTTCAGGCCGGATAAGGTGATCATACTCGACCATTTACACCTGAAGAATGTCGGAGTTAAACAACGGGTTCCGAAATGGATAGTTCACTTTACAAACCAGCCTTCTGTGAATGGTGTCATCGTCTCCACCACCGTTCCCGGTCATCTGGAAACATTTTCGGGCAGGGATTATACTATGTCGCGCCAGGGTGGAAATGTTGCAATACGAACGCTTCTACCATTATCAACACTAACCACAAGAATCGGGGGTACCGGCTATGAATACTGGGTAAACAATACTAACTACCCGCCTACAGGATCCATTGATACCATCCATTCGACACCGGGCAGGTGGCGGCTGGAAGTGGTTCCCACCCAGGTTGCCGACACCCTTGTTTTTCTTCACACCCTGAAGATAGGCGATAGCACAAATCCTTCGTTTCCCGGGGGAACCGGGCAAATGAACGGATATACAATCGGGGCAGATTGGGAAAACACTCTTTTCTTTTTCAATGCACAGGGTGATACCGGTATGGATTATCATATTCTGACCCATATCCCGGGTAACCGAAGCATAGGAATTTTCGCTGCTGATCTCATCCCCGGACATTTGTTTAATATTCTTGTTGACCAGGCGGTTATTGCGACATTACAGACTGACCGTTATGGAATTCTTCAATTACAGGGGGGATGGCTTTCATACGGAGACCATATCATCGAGATTGAAAAAAATTCCGGCATTCTTCCTGCTGTTGCGACAGTAAAGCTGACTACCGGGCTTTTTTCTGTTTTCCCGAATCCTGCTGACGAAACGCTTACTTTTGAAGTTAGACATCCAACAGGAGAAATCCTCGAATTTGTTTTGTACACCCAGCAGGGAGTCCGGGTTTTATCGTGGAAAACAAGACAAAAAGAGGTGATCAATGTCAGGCATTTTGCAGCAGGAACTTATTGGATCGAGGCACATGATCCCACCCAAAGACAGGTGGTGAAAATCGTCATCCAACATTAAGGGTACCGCGGTTATTTCTATATGAATCCCGGGCAATGGCAATAATTCCGTCGAACGGTACGTTTTTTATTTTCATAGCAGGAATAAAAGCCTTGTGTGAACACTGACAGATCGACGTAAGATTTTGAATTTATTTTCTACAAATAGAAAATTTCAGGGAGACAGGACAAGCAGGATTCCAATAAAATGGATGATCCTGTTACTGTTTTGGTTTATTCTGCTCCCCGCCTGTTCTTTCCCCCAATCCTTAACGGCATTGATTCAAACAGGGCAAAATTACCTTGTGAAAAAGCAATATGTGGATGCGCTTGAACATTTGAATTTTGCGATCCTTAAAGAGCCTGCCTCATCTCAGCTTTATTATTTACGGGGATTTGCAAAATTGAACCTGGATGATTATATCGGGGCAGAAGAAGATTATACCCAATCCATCGGACTTTCACCTTTTCAGGCTGAAGTTTTTGTAAATCGTGCCATAACCAGATGTGAGCGGCTCAATTATACAGGGGCGTTTGAAGACCTTGCGAGTGCACAAAAGCTTGACAGCACAGATGTCGATATCTATTTCAATCTTGCAAGGCTCAAACTCATCTTAAAAAAATATTACGCCAGCATCAGCGACTGCAATACGGCCATCCGGCTGGGCTATCAAAACGAAAGTATTTATCTCCTGAAAGGAAGTGCAGAATGGGGCCTGAAACGAATCGATAATGCTATTGCCGACCTCAAAAAAGCGATTGGAATCAATCCTTCCAATTCCTATTCCTATGTCCAGATTGGTTCAATATGGCTGGAACAAAACCATGTGGATTCCTCAATACTTTACTTTGACCGGGCACTCCGGATAGATTCAACCAATGTTTATGCGCTGTTCAACCGGGCGCTTGCCCGGGTCAAGGTTCCCGATCAGGCGGGAGCGCTGGAGGACCTCAACTCAGTAATCCGGCTTTCACCTTATAATTCCTATGCCTATTTTGACCGGGCCATTCTTTTCATCGACAAAAATGAAAAGTCGAATGCCATCCACGATTTTACTGATGTAATTCGGTTAAACCCGAAACATATCGTGAGTTATTATTACCGGGGGATGCTTGAAACTGATCTTAAGGATTACCGAGACGCACTTGAAGACATGGATAAAGCGATAGAATTGTCGCCCGAATATGCCGACGCTTATTATTCAAGGTTCAAGGTGAAGAGTGAGCTGAAAGACATGAAGGGAGCAAAAGAAGATTATGAAAAAGCTATTGAGTTGGGGAAGAAGAACCATTATAATCCCGACAGCCTGACAAAAGAAAAAAAGGACTACCTGCAAAGCCTTGAAAAACTGAGTGGTGATTTTGAAGAAATGAATACGATGACGGGAAAGTTTCAGAATCAGCCAGTTTCCATTCAACTTATGCCCTTGTTCAACTTCTTTTTCGATAAAGCCCCTTTTACGGTCCAGCGTTTTTATGACACCTATTCGAAAAAACATTATCACTCGAATATTCAAGGATTTACTACGCATGATGAATTGTTCACAGATTCTGTTTGCAGGAAAGGTCTCGTCCGGGAAACTCATTTAATTGATTCTATGCCTAATCAGGCTGATCTCTATCTTAAAAGAGCAACTTATTATGCTGCTTTAAGTCTTTTCAATGAGGCGTTCAGAGACCTTGATACAGTAGTTAAGCTGGACAGCGCTTATGTACTGGCCTATTTTATCCGGGGTAATACAAGATATGGTTTGATCCGGTTGATGCATTCACTTGACACGACCCAGAATATGCTTACTATTAATAAAAATTCTGCAGGAATGGAAAACAGCCCGGGAGGTTATGATGTTGCTTATGATTCTATTATTGCTGATTATACCAAAGCGTTGAGCCTTGATCCGGATTTTGCATTTGCCTGGTACAACAGGGCAATAGTTTTCAGCCGGAAAGGAGAATTCAGGAAGGCCTTGAACGACTTCTCAAAAGCCATTGAGCACCTGTCGGGTTTTGCAGAGGCCTATTATAACCGTGGGTTGATAAGTATTCTGCTGAATGAGAACCTATCAGGTTGCGAGGACCTGAGCCATGCAGGTGAACTGGGAATCCTTGATGCCTACCGGGTAATCAAGCGAACCTGTTACCGGTAACCGATGAAATTACAGGGTAAAATCCCTTGTTTTTTAGCCTGTTCATCTCAACCTGCGGTACCCTATCCATTCAACCAGGCAGAATGGAAACGCTTTACCCAATCCACCCTGTGCACCGGTAATCAGAATTGTTTTTTGTCCCATTTCTATTTTTTTATCTGTTGAATTTAATTCTTTAAACATTGTAGATGAATTATAAATTCAGGATTTATCCGGCGTTTCTATTATTGTATTAATTTTGTTAATCAATGGATCTCTTTTACCATGCCAAAAACCAAAATTATGCGGTGGATATGTTTTTTATTAATGAGCCTGCTTTTATCCGGCGGACTCTTCGCCCAGGATCAAAAAACGGGTAAAGAAACCAAAAAAGAAGCTTCTCAACGGAAAAAAGAAGAGAAAAATGCGAAAATTGCAAGCCAGTACAAACTGACAGATAGCCTCCTGAGAGGGAAAAAATTTGTGTTGGAAGCACATTTTCTGAAATATAGCAATGGGAACCGGGTCAATGTTGTTTCAACGCTCAATTTTATTTCTATAGATTCTTTATCGGCAGTGATACAGGTAGGATCAATGCAGCGCGTAGGATATAACGGGGTAGGAGGTGTTACGGTACAGGGAAGGATCTCTAACTGGAAGCTTGAAAAGAATGATAAACAGAAAAACTTCTATCTCACATTGTCCATTCAGGGAAATGTTGACATTTATGATGTCAGTATAAGCATTGATTACGCGGGTTATGCAACCGCAACACTGAACGGGATCAACACCGGAAGACTGACTTTTGAAGGAAACGTTGTTTCAAAGGAAGAAACCGTGATCTTTAAAGGGCAGTCCCTGTAAAAAAATCAATAGCGGGGTTCCTCCATCTCATCGAGCAACTGGTTCACGTAGGTGTCATTCGCACCTTCCAGGTCTTCCGAGTTCGTTTTGTTTGACCGTAAATACAATTTCTGAATGACTTTTGTTTGTTTTGGATCTAACCTGACGGTATAGGCATCCTGGTTATGTTTCTCAACTACCCTGAACTTTACTTTTGTATCTGTCGATCTGTTGCTGATCTCGATCGCATACCAATTCCCCTCTTCCACCGATTTAACGAATTTATAACGAATCCCTATCGGTACCGCTTTGAGGCCTTCTTTGACCATTTCCTTAGTCAGCAGATTTTTGTGGATGGTATCCGACCATTCGGTTTTCCCTTTTGGAAAAGAAAAAGTCTGACCGTTCACTTTCTGCCCATTTGTCTGGGAAAATGCCATCATACTCAATGTAATAAAAATAAGAAACAGGATCTTTTTCATTTTTTATGAATATTGTTGAATGTCATTTCAAATTCTTTAATGAATACAAAAATAGCATAAAAAATGCCACGGGTGAAAACAATGTAACTAAAAAAGAGAAATGGCGGATTCATCCTGATTAAGATTATTAACCGGAGTTGTTGTGAAAATTTTATGTAATAGCTTTATCTGGCGTTACGAAATGATTTTTTATCTTTGGATGAGATCTTACCGAAATTATGTATATTTCCCCTTTTGTTTATTGCACAATTTTGTTTTTTCTTCCGGAGATTAAAAGTTGAACTGAAATGAAATATAAGTATTTAGCAAGTGTTATGGTACTGTTCATGACACTTAATGGTCGTTCCCAATCAGATTTCCGGCAGGGATATCTCATTTTAAATTCCGGTGATACCCTTTATGGTTACATTGAGTATCGGGGGAATAAAAGTAATGCCAGGAAATGCGTATTTAAGAAAGACCTTGAGAAAACGGATTTAAAAACAGAATATTCCCCTGAAGAGATAACAGCATACCGGTTTATCGACAGTAAATATTATATCTCCCAGAAAGTGACTGTTAATGGAGTGGAAAAAATGTTATTTCTTGAATACCTTATCCATGGGAAGATTGATATCTTTTATTACCGGGACGAATCAGGAGAACATTACCTGGCTGACAAAGGAAATACTCGGTTAATCCCTTTGACCAATGATGAAAAGAATATTGACATAAGGGAAGAATTTTATGAAACACATTACCTGGTTGAATCCAAAAAATACATCGGGGTATTAAAATATCTGTTTCAGGAGAGTCCGGAAATTAGCCAGGCAACCGACAGAGTGTCATTAAACCATGAATCCCTGATCAAAATCACCAGGGACTATCACAATGCCGTTTGCAAAGATGAAGCATGCATCATTTATGAAAAAAAAGAACCAAAGGTTTTTGTATTTCTCGGACCTTTGGCAGGTGCAAATATTTATTTTCTGAACCGGATCAATAATGCATTTAGTTTTGATAATTATTATTTCATAGACAGCAAATGGAAGGCTTCCATTAATCCTTCTTTAGGTTTATCCCTGAGTTTCAATCTGCCTTCCTGGAATGAAAGGATGTTTTTAGAGTATGACATAACACTGAACCGGGAGTTTACCAAAACAAAGACCAGTTATTTCGAAAGCACTGATGGTGTAACCTACAATAATGATATTTCCCTTACTCAATATTCAATAAATAATTCACTTTTTTTTAAATATGAAATTCTGCCCGGAAGTTTCCAGCCAGAGGTTCTTTTTGGTGGATTTGTTAGTATAGTTGTCAAAACCGACTATTCCCGTAAGCTGATTGCACGGATGAGCCAAGGTATCACAGTTCTTGATGCAGAATTTTCTGAAAGCCCATTTAAAAAAATAATTTATGGGATTGTTATCGGAACTGGGTGCACCATTAAAGTACATAAAGAACAAAAGATGTTTATTGATCTTAAATATTACAGTGGTCTGGGAATATTTCCATTCCTCAACACCAATATCATTTCATTAAATGTCGGATTGCCCTTTATTTTGTAATGGTTAATTTTAATGGTTACTCATCATTTTCATCCAGTAATATTTTGTTTATGGAATGAAAAAAACGGGGGATGATCAGTTTCAGAAAGCTGAAATCAGCTGACAGGAAGTAAGAAAACAGCGAAATAGTGCTGTTTAACAAGAAAGATCATTCCTTGATATAATCGAAATTCTGAATTTGAAGGGTGATGTTCTTTGCAGGAATATGTGCTTCGATATAATTCATGTAATTCATGCCGTCTTTGAGCCTGTTGAACGTTGCTGTAAAGTGAACAGCTTCTCCCTGGAAGTTCGTGATGACTTCCAGCTTGCAGGTACTGTAATAGATGTCCTCGATTATCCAGATCATCTGGTCTCCTTCTTCCTCAATATTCCGGCCGTTAAAAACAAACTCATGAGTTGAATCAAGCACCTGCCAGGAAGCAGCCGAAATGAACCGTTTGATCTGGTCGAGTTCCTGCAGGGAATATTTTTTCAGGAAATCCCGTAACCCGAAAAGAAATTTTTCCATGCTTTCTTTTTCAGCTTCTGCAATCTCCTTAATGAGAAAGGCTGTCGGCATTTTAGCACCCTGCTCGTTAAGCACCTTCTGAACAAGTCTGCCTTCCTTATCATATTGATTTTTTTCGATTATAATGTTCAGGATCTCTCTGGATTTCAAAACTTCTGTCCGGGATGTCCAGGAATATTTCGGAAGAAGTTCATTGCATGCTTTTCTTTCCTGGAGGATCTGATCAACCAGCTCGGATAATTCTTTGTCTTTGTTCTGAGCTGTCAGGTTCTGACCGAACTGCATTCCAAAGCTTAGCACCAATGATAAAATGATTTTTATCATAATCAAATTTTTTTTATGCTATCAAATATAATAAATTTTACATATACAAACGGATGCTTATATTCAGTTCTCTTTATTTTCAGGAAAAATGACTGGAATGGTTCGTGATCGTTATAATAAGATTTTTCAGGTAGCAAACCGGCAGATTGGCATTTTAATTTAAGATTTACTACCGACGAGGATTACCTCCCGGCAGACGTTTGTGGACATTTTTGTGTTTGGGCGGGTGTTTGAGTTTTTGATGTCCTTTCGGCTTGGGAATTCCATGGGGGTTGAGTTGGTGCCCGGAATTTTTAATTTCTATCATGGAGATAATGCTTGCCGAGGCCAGGTTAATTCCCGGGAAATAACTGATGAAAAACACTAAAACCATTCCAAAGATAAATTTTTTCATCACCATAAAATTTATAACAAAGATAAAGATTTTCAGTGGGAACTATTTATATTTTAAGGGAATAATCTGTTTCAGTTTATGACACCTGCAAAGAAGAATTTATCAGAACCTGAAATAGATGAACGGGCTGAAACCGGTAGCATTGATATTCGCTTCACAGATGATGAGCAGCAGGATCGACAGAAGGGTCATTACGATCAGCATCGCATTGGAAGGTGAATGGTAAATACGTTCAACCCATTGTTCAATTTTCTTAAACCCGTTCCAGAAAGAAAAGATCACCGCAATGACAAGGACTGTCCAGAATTTAGGATGCAGCCAGATGTCGTTGATCCCCCCGGAGAATGAGAACATTTTGGAAAGGTAAATAAAGGCCAGGTGCAGGGAACCCGCGCGAAAGAATACCCAGCCGATCGTGATCACGAAAAAAGTAATTATTGTGGCAGGCACCTTTCCCATCTTCTTGAGATAACGAAGGAAAAACAACCGGTCGGCTACAAGAAAAAGTCCCTGGTATAAACCCCAGGCAATAAAAGTCAGTTCGGCGCCATGCCAGAAACCGCAAATAAAAAAAGTTATAATTGTGGCGATGAAGTATATCACTTTATCGGCCCTGATTCCTCCATAATGTTCTTTGGGTAGCTTCCTGGAAGTGGAATAAGCCAGGGGAAGAAAAACATAATCCCGTAACCAAAAGGAAAGCGTTATATGCCACCTTCTCCAGAATTCGGTGATACTCCGCGAAAGATACGGACTATTGAAATTCTCAGGAAGCTTGAAACCGGCCATCAGGGCAAGGCCGATGGCCATGTCGGAATATCCGGAAAAATCAAAATAGATCTGGAACGAATAAGTAATAGCACCCATCCAGGCAATACCTGTGGAAAGCTGGGACGGGGCGAGGAGAAAAATGGCATTGACGGTAGTCCTTAGAAAATCAGCAATGAGAACTTTTTTGGCCAATCCGATCATAAAGCGGTAAAACCCGCTGAGTTTATTATCAATTGTGATGGTTGACGAACGATCGGTGATCTGTCCTGCGATCTGTCCGGGCCGTACAATGGGACCGGCAAGCAACTGAGGGAACATAAAGATGTAAAGGGCATAATCGGTGAAGTGTCTGAACCCGGGAAAACTTTTTTTGTAAACATCAAAAGTATAGGCAAGTTTTTGGAATGTGATGAAGGAAATCCCGATAGGCAGAGCAACCTCCAACCATGTTGCGGAAGAGATGCCGAACCAGCCATGATCTCCACTCCACCGGACAAATAAAGGGATCAGGTACCTGAAATACAACAGTAGTCCAAGGTTAAGCACAACCGAATGCCAGAAGAACAGTGAACGTACCCGGCCTTCATGGCGCTGCATCTCCCGAATAAGAAAAAAATCGAGGATCACCGACAGTGCCAGTACCGCGACAAAACCGGGAGCTCCCCAGGAATAAAAAAGAACGCTCACGATCAGCAAAAACAAATTCCTCGACTTGCCAGGCAACAGGAAATATACTGCCAGGAAAACCGGCAGGAAATACAAAAGGAATAAACTGCTGTTGAAGGCCATGATTGCTTTTATTTCTTTTCTTCCTGGTCGACCATATACTGAGCATCCAGATTTAACTGTTCTTTGATACTATGCCCGTTTGCCCTGGCTTTTTCCACCACACTCTGGTACCAGGATGGATCGTTCTTGATTTTTACCATATACTCTTCTATCTTCATCTGTCGCACTTCGGATGTCACCGGCATGCAACTTTTAAAAAAACTTTCGATAAAACCATAAGGGAACAACTGGTAAGTAGCTTCGGTCACCATAAGGATCACCAGGTCCTGGCTGAATATCTGCTCTTTCAGGTTGACATTGGCGACTAAACCGGTCTTCTTTTCATTTTCCATTATATCCCTGAAATAAAACCAATAATAATCCTTAGCAAAAACATTGGCTGTGATCCCTGTATAGGTGAATCCCCACCAATAACTGTCGCCAATGGATATCACCCGGGGTCTGGTTTTTCCCTCCTGGTTATAGGTAAAATGCATATAGGGCATGGGCAGTTGTTTCACTGGCCGCCACAGGTTCATCAATTCTCCGATATCATTGTCGGCATACCTCATGGAGTCGGATAGGGTCACTCTATCCCACCGGAACTCCGGCAAATTGATATTCCTGAGTTTCTCAATATAACGGAACATGGTATCGGCAGCAATACTGATCCCGTAAGAAGTCCAATGAGTCCCGTTCAGCGGGTAGAGCGGGTAGGGCGTTTTTCCTTTTAAGGCCCGGAACCATGCATTCATATCGATAAAATGGATCCCCGAACCCGAAAGTGTCTTTAGATAAGTCTGATAATTGGTGACCGGCCTTTGTTTATAATGATCAGGGATGAGTTCTGAATAAAAAGTGGCTTTCCCCGGGGCGAAGATGAGAAGGAAATCGACATTGTGTCTTTTCAGTTCATCCTGGATCATCCTTAACCGTCTTACTTCATTTTTAATGGGTTCTTCTCCCTTGAATACGGATCCCCTGCAATTCTGAATATAGGATTCAATGAACAGCATCCCTTTCTTCCCGATGACTACGCCGGGAGCTTCTGTGTAATTGAAGACAGCGTAATCAAACTGGTTCCGAAGTTTAATAAATGCAGGACGAAATCCCATTTTTTCTTCGACATACTTCTGAAAGACAGGTTGAAACTTCCTGTGATAATAAGAACCTTTTGTCAGAGCCGGACGTTTAGTGGAATCTGAAACCCCAATCAACGATTCCTGATGGAAAATATGAAATTTCTGTTGGATGACGTGCAGGCCGAACAGGATAAAAACAAAAAACAGCAGAAGGTATTTTATCACCTTCATATTAAAACAGGATCATAAATTTTCGCAAATATAGTCAGACCTGATGATAAATTCACAAGATGAAGGTAAATGTAAAAGAGTAAAAGGTATAGGAGTCTCATGAATAAGCTGATCATGATTGAGAAGAAAAAGATTTATTTTCTTCACGAGGTCGCAATAATTGATTTTTATATCTTTACTATTGGAAAACTTTCTTTCTACATTGGATAATCACAGGTATGAACCGGGAATATCATAACAGTCGTTGGAACTGGTTTATTCTTTATAACACCTTCCGCTTGATAATATAGGCAAAAAATATTCTTTCTTACCTTAAATCCTCATCAATGGTATTCCGACGGATTTTATTCATTGCTTTTCTCCTGCAGGCAATCATTGCTTCAGGACAGGATGATCATTACTGGTCACAGCAGTTTGGTGCAACAAATACTTCCATGGGCGGTGCCGTGGTTGGAGGCGTGCGTGACAACAGTGCCATATATTACAATCCGGGGGCGCAGTCATTCATAGAAAATCCGAGTTTGTCGGTCGATGCCAATCTTTATAAATACGATAAAATATTTATCCGGAATGGGGCCGGACAGAATGTCAACCTGAATTCTGCCCAGTTAAGTATTTATCCACAGATAGTAGCAGGGTTGGTAAACCTTATAAACCTTCCGCGGTTCAAGTTCGGATATGGCGTGTTGACAAAAAATTTCAACAACGTTTTGATGAATGCCCGTTTTACAAACCGGGATATACATTCTAATTCTGATCCCACACAGGAATTCGTCGGGGCTTTTGATTACAGCAATCAATTGAATGAGCAGTGGTTCGGGTTTTGCATTAGTTACAAGGCCAACAAAAATAATGGTTTCGGGCTTTCACTGTTTGGAAGCTACCGCGCCCAGACATATTCGCTCACAAACTTTGTCAGGAATATCGCCTACCATGATTCCGCAGCCTGGTTTTCAACCATAAATGTGGATGAGAACATCCGGTATAAGACATTTATGATGATTGCAAAGCTTGGATGGGCTTTTGAGACAGGAAGGTGGCGGCTGGGGGTTACGGTTTCATTGCCCTCCATCCGTTTATACGGAACCGGGGATATTCAGCGGGAGATATCCCTTTATGCCACTTCCGACAATCCGGGAGATACTTCGGCAGGTTTCCTCGTTCTTGACCGGAAAACTTCGGTCAAAACATTTTACCACAATCCTCTCTCGATTGCAGCAGGAGTTGAATACAAGACTTCCAAAACCAGGCTCGCATTTAGTACAGAATTCTTCACAGGAATCTCGTCTTACTATATGATGCATACAGAATCGGATCCATTGGTTTATCCTGCCTGGGTAAAAGACAGCATTTACACCCGGCCTTATCTGAAAGCATACCTGGACATCCGTAACCAGTCGGTGCCGGTATTGAATGCAGCCATTGGAATGGAACAGTACCTCTCAAAAAGTTTTTCCTTGCTGCTGGGTGCGAGAACGGATTTTTCCGGTTATAAAAGTCCTGAAGCTGCAGACATCCTCCTTCACAGCTCCGGGGAATGGGACCTCTATCATATCTCTGCAGGCCTCTCCTATAATACTCCAAAACAAACCATTACCCTGGGATTTAATTATACCTTCAGTCCTGAAAAGTCTCTTTCACCATATACTGAACTTAATCCGTTAGCTCAGTCCGGGTTTCATTCAAAGGTTTTTGCCCAGTCGTTCGGGCTTGTTTTAGGTTATACACATTATTTTAAAAATTAAATTTATCATTATTTGTGATTTCCTTACCTTAACGGGGTAGGATAACATTTAGTTTCCGGATGCTGGTTGTTTCTTAAGCGTAGCACCACTATTTACTTTTACCCCATCTAACCAATGAATAAGGTTAAGAACAAATGGACAGAACGCCCGGCAAATGATTTTTCATTTACGGGAGATAATGTACGAAACTGCTCGCCCATATAAATTCTCAACCCCGGCACCCTTTCTTTTTTTCAAAGAGAAATGGCGCCGGGGTTGAGTTTATTAACCTTGTTATATTTTACAAGGATTCTGCTGCTCCATCTGGATTACAAGTCAGGTCAGCTTTTCTGTACCACTTTGCCTTTAAGTTCTAAAACAACCGGTTGATCGCTTGCGTTGGTCCGGACAGTAACCGATTTCATGAAATTCCCAACTGATGCTGCGTTGTAAGTGGCTGAAATGGTAATAGCTGTACCGGGAAGGATGGGTTCTTTGGAATAGGTGAGGTTAGTGCAGCCGCAGGAGGCTGTTGCGGAGGAGATAATAAGCGGTTCATTCCCGTCGTTTGTCAGGATAAATGATGCTGTTCCGGGAGTTCCCTGGACGAGATCGCTGAATTCAAAAACCGTTTTATTGAATTTAGCTACCGGGCCGTTAACTTTCACTTTGTTCTCCGGTCTGGAAGCAGATGCACTTGTAGCATCCTGTGAATAGGAATTCACTGAAATAACGAATAGCGCGCAGGCTACTGAAAAGATCATTTTTTTCATGGCTTTATGTTTTAGGGTTGAGATGCAAATATGCTATGATAACTGCATTACCGGCGTTAACAGGTAGTAAATGTTCGTAAACGAAATGTAAAAGTTTGTGAACAGAATGTAAATCCGGAACAGAACGATGAAATTTATATACCTTTATGTCCAATATGCGCAGGCGACAGGTTCTTCTCGTAGTACTGCTGGGAGCAGTTTCGATCATCGGGATCATCTCTGTTCAATCGTATTTCCTGTTTAAAACATGGAACACCCGGGAAAAACAGCTGAACCAGAGTATTGTCATTGCTCTTAAAACCGTCGCAGAAAAAATCTGCCGGTTGAACCAAACGACTTTACCTTACGGAAACCCTGTCCGGCAGATGACTTCCAATTATTTCGTGGTGGATGTAAACAGTGTGATCGATGCCAATGTACTGGAATATTACCTTAAAAGTGAAATTGAAAAACTGAACATTAAAACCGATTATGAGTATGCGATTTACGATTGCCATACTGACCAGATGGTATATGGAAATTACATCTCTGTAAACGGTTCAGGTGGGAAAGCAAAGCTCGGGAGCAACCTGCCGAAATACCATGAATACCTCTATTATTTCGGCATCCATTTCCCGGGATTGCGCAGCACCATTGTTGCTGATATGACCCTTCTTTTCTTTTTTTCATCAATACTTATTCTTTCAGTTGTGTTTTTTGTCTATGCAATCTTTGTGATCATGCAGCAGAAGCGACTTTCGGAATTACAGCGGGATTTCATCAATAACATGACCCATGAATTCAAAACCCCCATATCCACAATAAATATATCTGCCAATGTCATAACACAGGCTGATATCCTGCAGGATCCGCAACGGCTTTTTAAATATGGGTCATTCATCAAGCAGGAGAACCAGCGATTGAATCTGCTGGTCGAGAAAGTGCTCCAGATTGCCCGGATTGAAAAAGGCGGTGTTCAGTTAAAGAAAGAACGGATTGACCTGAATTCACTGATTCAGACCATTGCCGATAACTTTCAGCGGAACCTCCGCCCTGGAACAAAAATGGAAATTTCATTAGGTTCCGGAGTTCATTTTATTTCTGCTGATATCCTTCACCTTACCAATATCTTCCATAACCTAACAGACAATGCTTTAAAGTATGCAGGTGAAGATCCCCAGATCAGGATTGAATCAAGAAAAGAGAAGGACCGTGTACTGATTTTATTCTCCGATAACGGACCCGGAATCGATCCCAGGTACCATAAGCAGGTTTTTCATAAGTTTTACCGGGTCCCTTCTGGCAATACCCATGATGTAAAAGGATTCGGTTTGGGCTTATATTATGTAAAAATTATCTGCCGGGCCCATAATTGGAATATCCGTCTTGATAACCTTCTCTCTACCGGAGCAACATTCATTATAGAAATACCCGATAAATCATAATACACAAACATGGAAAAGAAAACCCGGATACTTTACGTGGAAGATGACACGACTTTATCGTTCGTGACCCGGGATAACCTTGAATTAAAAGGATATTCTGTCGATTCGTGTGAAGATGGTGTACAGGCGCTCGAAATGTTTGGCAAACAGATATACGACTTGTGTATTCTTGACGTCATGCTTCCTAAAATGGACGGATTTACCCTGGCCGGAAAGATCCGGGAGAAAAATTCCGATATTCCGATTCTTTTCCTTACCGCGAGATCGACGAAAGAAGACCGGATCTATGGATTGCAATTAGGTGCTGATGATTACATCACAAAACCTTTCAGCATCGAAGAACTCGTTTTGAAGATTGAAGTTTTTTTCAGAAGGAGTAAGATCGTTTCTGCGAATGGTAACCGTCCGGAATTGATCCAGTTAGGCCGGTATACATTTGATCAGGCCAACCAGCAATTAACCGAAGGAAAGAAACAACATTCGCTGACATACAGGGAGACCGAATTGCTGAAATACCTGGCCGATCATTCAGGCCAGATCGTAAAACGGGAAGATATCCTGTTGAACGTCTGGGAAAATGACCAGTATTTCTCAAGCCGCAGCCTGGATGTTTTTATTTCCCGGCTTCGCAAGATTCTCAAATCTGAACCGGCAATAATGATTGAGAACATTCACAATATCGGATACCGCCTAAGGATTGACAGGTAATTTCACAAAACCGGAGAATGTCAATTTATTGAACGGATAAAATCACAACGAACAACTTAAATATTTAGGAACTTGTCGAAAACTTTTGGAGTTTGTCCTGTTAATGGCAAACTTTAAGGTCTGATTATCATTATTTCTGCCGGATTGCAGGAGATGAAACATTCAACCAAAGATGAATAAATCTTGAAATTTTCTCTGCTGTTGGTAATGGCATGATGTTCATTGTTTTTATCGGAAATTTAAAGTCACGGTGAAGGTGGAAAGGTTCCTGTAAAAAAAATTTATTTTGTAACTTTTTATAAATAAACCCATCTTATTAAATTAATAAGTCAGAATATTTAACCAATCACGGAGGCCAGTATGAAAAAATCAACATTTGTAATTTTCCTGGTATTTGGATTTATCCTGCAGTTGCATGCCCAGGAAGGGATGTGGCTGCTTACGCAAATAAACCAGCTCGATCTTAATAAGAAAGGACTGCAGATAGCAGTCAGTGATGTTTACAGCAAGAACAAACCGTCTATCTCAGATGCAATTGTTCAATTGGGCGGAGGAACAGCATCCTTTGTCTCAAAAGACGGACTGCTTGTCACAAACCATCATGTGGCGTTTACGGCACTCCAGAGAGCTTCAAGTGTTAACAACGATTACCTCATCAATGGTTTTCTTGCAACCAAACGCAGCGATGAGATCAAAGCCCCAGGTTACCGTGCCAGGCTTCTCATTGACATGAAAGATGTCACGGCCGAGATCCTGGAAGCTGCAAAGGGGATAAGCGATCCGACAGAAAAGGATAAGAAAGTCAATGAAAAGTCAGCCAAGATAACAGAAGCCATCACCAAAGGCAAAGATGATATCGATGCCTATGTGTCACAGATGTACAACGGCAGGCAATATATCCTCTACGTTCATAAAGTATTCAAGGATATCCGTATCGTGTATGCTCCTCCCAGTTCCATTGGAAATTATGGTGGAGAGACCGACAACTGGATGTGGCCAAGGCATACGGGCGACTTTTCATTCATGAGAGTTTATTGTGCACCCGATGGAACCGGAAAAGAATTTGCAACCGATAATGTGCCCTATCATCCAAAAGTGTGGCTGAAGGTTGCCAGGGATTTTCTCAAAGACGGTGATTTCAACTTCATCATCGGATATCCGGGACAGACTACCCGTTACCGTTCATCCACTTCAGTATATTGGAATGAAAATTATAATTATCCGTTTGCAATTAAAAACTTCCGGGAGATCATTGACCTCTGTGATCAGCTTACAAAAGACAATCATGAAGGCCAGCTGAAGGTAGCAAACCTTGTAAAAGGCCTGGCAAACGTCATGAAAAATTACCAGGGTAAGGTCGATGGGATGAAGAAAACACATTTCTACGAAAAGAAACTGCAATTTGAAAAGGAATTCGTAAAGTGGGCCAACAGTAAACCTGAAACCAAAGCCAAGTATGCCGATATCCTGGCAAAAGAGAAGGAAGAATACAAAGTTCTTGGAACCACAAAGGACAGGGATAATGTTTTTGGAATATTCCAGGGACTGGCCGGTACTCCTTTGTCTTTAGCACAGCAGATTATTTATTTCGCCCAGCAGAGGGATAAAGCGGAAGGTGACAGGGATCCGGGATTCTCGGATGAAGCAGTTGACCAGACTATTCAAGGATTGGAATACACCTATGCGAATTATTTCGAGGTTGTGGATAAAGCCCTCATGGTTCGCGTATTGAAAATGGCAAAGGAATTGCCCCAGAACCAAAGGATTCCGGGACTGGAATATGTTTTCAATTCTTCCAAACCCATTGAACAATTCGTGGACGAAGCATTCAGATTATCAAAACTGACAGACCTGGATTATACAAAGACGCTCTTTAAAAAATCCACAAAGGAACTTCAGGCGCTGAACGACCCCTTTATAAATATGGCATACAGTGTTGATCCGATGGCCATTGAGATCCAGAATACCAGCCAGAAATTTGCTGCCAACGTCACCGCCCTGCGCAAAATATACCTGGATGGATTGTACGAATGGAAAGGTACCGGTATGTATCCTGATGCAAACAATACCAAGCGGTTTACCTGGGGAAAGGTCAAAGGATACCACCCTGCTGATGCAGTATGGTATGAACCTTTCACTACCCTGGAAGGTGTGGTCGAAAAGAACACAGGTACAGAGCCTTTCAATGCCCCTGCTTCACTTGTTGATCTTTCCAATAATAAGGACTTCGGAAGATGGGTGAATCCTGCATTGAAGGATGTTCCTGTTGCCTTCCTGAATCAATGCGATATCACCGGCGGTAACAGCGGAAGCCCGGTGATGAATGCCAAAGGAGAGATCTGCGGTTTGGCTTTTGACGGTAACTATGAATCTATGATCAGTGACTGGCAATACGATTATGCACTTCAGCGCTGCATTAATGTGGATATTCATTATGTGCTGTTTATTACGGAGAAGGTGGGGAAAGCAGGATTTTTGCTGGATGAGATGGAAGTAGCGAAGTAAAATAGCCTCCCAACCGCGTCTATCGCCTGCAAAATCGGAAGAAAAACCATTGCTCCTCGCACACATGATCGCATGCCTTTCTGATGCGTTTGAATTCCCAAATGCCAATAATGGAAGACAAACCTGAGAATAATGGCTTTTCAGGAAAAAATAAAAAAAATATCAATATTCTATTTTTGGAAAATATATTCTACTTTTATCCTTTAAAATAGTCAGAAAACGTTGGTTAACTAAAGTCAAAGAATTGATTTTACAAATCGGATGGCTATAATTGGGAAATTAAAAGGGGATAAAAAGATATTGCCTGTCCTGGCAGCCAACAAGGCACTTTTTGTCTTGGTTTTAATCACTGTTTTCCTTGTGCCTGTTATCCCCGTGGCTTTCCACCGGAACACTTACAGCATCCTTCTTACCATTATACTTTTAACCGGAACCCAGTTGATTTCAAAACACAGGAAACTGGTACTGTCATCTGTTGTCCTGGCAATTGTGATGGTCTGGATAGGAGATTTAATGGAGTTGGGCGTAATTAAAAGTATCTCAAAAGGAGTCAATGTCGTATTATTTACATTTATTGTCATCGACCTTGTAAAACAGATAAGCAGTGCAAAAATGGTTTCTCCAAAGGTAATCCTGGAATCCATAAACGGTTACCTTATGATTGGACTCGTATTTTCATTATTGGTCGCCATTCTTATGAGCCTGAATCATGATGCGTTTAGTTTTTTTAGTTCCACCTCCTACCCCACCGGGAATGAATTCCCTTTTCACAACTTTATTTATTATACTTTCTCCACGTTAACCACGGTTGGTTATGGGGACGTGGTCCCGATGACACCTGTTGCACGTTCGTTGTCAATCCTGATCAGTGTAACCGGTCAGCTTTATATTGCCATTGTTATCGCATTACTGGTGGGGAAATACATCGTCCAGGAAGGGAGACCGCAACAATAAATTGAAATTTTCCGGTTGCTTAATGAGACTACTTTTCAAAATGCAGGAAATATATAAATCTGTTTAAAACTGTAACTGTTCCTTTTCTTTAAAAAATATAATTATGAACCCATTCATTACAAAGAAAATTTTGCTGGCGATTGTTGTTTTCATAATTCCGGGAATTTTGATAACAGGTTGCAATACAAGAGAGAAAGAAGAAGCAAGTCCACCATTACTGAAAGTTCTTGAAATTCAAGGCAGCAAAATTCCTGTTTACTTAGAAATGATTGGACAGGCTGTTGGAATACCTACTGTTGAAATCACCGCGAGGGTTGAAGGGTATCTCAAGAACTGGTCATTTAAGGAAGGTTCAATAGTTAGAAAAGGGCAATTGCTTTTCACGATCGAGCAGGATAAATACCTCAACAATGTCAAATATTCCGAGGCTGATCTTGCAAGTAAAACAGCTGCATGGGAAAAAGCAAAATTGGATGTGGCGAGGCTGAAACCGCTGCTGAATACAAACGCGATCAGTCAGAACGATTATGACATGGCGGTGACAAACGAAAAACAATGCAAAGCTGCCGTAGAAAGCGCTCAGGCCAACCTTGCAGATTCGAGGATAAACCTTGCTTATACAACCATCACTTCCCCGATTACCGGGTATATTGGAAAGGTAAATGTCAATCCGGGAAACCTGGTAGGACATGGAGAGAGTACACTCCTAACGACAATTTCGGCGATTGACCCAATATATTTTGATTTTCAGATGAACGAAACAGATTTCCTGAAGATCAGAAGATACCTAATGGAAATTAAAGTGGATATGGCAGTACTTGAGAAATCAGTCATTGTCTACCTGAAACTATCTGATAAAAAGGATTACGATGTCCCGGGCAAGATCGATTTTATTGACCGTGCTATTAACCCAAAAACAGGAACTATCGCCATGCGTGCTGTTTTTAATAATCCCGACGGGCTTATCAAGCCCGGAAACTTTGCAAATATCGTTCTTGTCCTGACAGAAAAGGAAAATGCAGTGGTGATTCCGCAAAGTGCAATGATCGAAATTCAAGGCAAATTTTTTGCTTTTAAAGTCGATACCCGGAATAACGTTACCCGGGTCCCTGTAATCCCGGGGAGGAATATGGAAAACAAAGTCGTGATTAATGCCGGACTTACACCGGGAGATAAGATCCTTATTGAAGGATTCCAGAAATTCCAGGAGGGCATGATGATAACTCCTCAACTTGTTCAGGATACTTCCGTGTCTGGTAAGAGTCCTGAATAATAAATAGCGAAGTAAAGAACCACTGTCGGTAGGCAGGAAGCGAAATAGTGAAAATTCAGAATTCAATCTAACATCGTAAACCCTATTCTATGCTCCAATCCTTTATAACCCGCCCGATATTATCATCTGTCATTGCAATCCTTATCACCCTTGTTGGTATATTAAGTTTGATATTTTTACCAATTTCTCAATATCCGGATATTGTTCCTCCGACCGTAAATGTCACTGCTTTTTACCCTGGCGCCAGCGCAGAAGATGTGCAGAAAACCGTTGCAGCTCCGCTGGAAGAGCAGATCAACGGGGTGGAAAATATGATCTATATGACCTCGAAGTGTGCAAACAACGGATCCTGCAACATAACAGTATATTTTGAGGTCGGAACCGATCCGAATATGGCAGCAGTAAATGTTCAGAACCGAACACAACGGGCTATGAGCGTCTTACCACCTGAAGTAGTCCAGGGGGGTGTCATCGTTCAGAAAACTTCTCCAAGCATCCTTATGATCTATTCATTGATTTCCCATGACACATCTTACAACAATAAATTTCTTGCAAACTACCTCCAGATCAATGTAATCAATGTTATCAAACGCATTCCCGGAGTGGGTGATGTGTCTATGTTTGGTGGGGATGATTATGCCATGAGAATCTGGTTGAACCCTGAACATATGGCAGGGCTGGGAATTACAACAATGGATGTTCAAAGTGCCATTAAGGAACAGAATATCCAGGCAGCCGCAGGCCAGATTGGGAAAAACCCTGCGATGCCGGGACAAGAGATGACACATATGTTAAGGGTTAAGGGCCGTCTTACCAGCGAGGATGAATTCGGTGACATCATCATAAAGGCTAAACAGGACGGCTCAATCGTACGAATGAAAGACATTGCACGGATCGAACTTGGGATGGCAACCTATGATGCCATGACCCGTTACAAAGGAAAACCCGCGGCGGTCATTATGGTCTACCAGTCGCCAGGCTCCAATGCGCTTAATGTACGGAACAAGTGTGATGCTACCATGGAAGAACTGTCGAAACAGTTTCCAAAAGGGATCGAATACAAGAAAAGCATTGACACCGTTGAATTTGTGACTGCCTCCATTTCTGAGGTACTCATGACTTTGTTCGAAGCCTTTATCCTTGTATTTATTGTGGTCTTTATTTTCCTTCAGGATTGGAAGGCAACTTTGATTCCTGCCATCACAGTGCCAGTTTCACTCATCGGGGCACTCGCAGCATTTACTCTTCTGGGATTCTCGATCAACCTGTTTACGCTTTTTGCACTGGTTCTTGCGATCGGGATCGTGGTCGATGATGCCATCGTCGTGCTGGAAGCAGTCCAGGAGAAGATCAATGCGGAAGGTATTTCTTCCCTGGAAGCCACAAAGCATACCATGAAAGAAATTACTCCGGCAATTCTGACGATCACCATGGTCCTTTGCGCAGTATTCGTACCTGTTTCATTCCTCGGAGGTACCACGGGGGTTCTGTATAAACAATTTGCCCTGACACTCATCTCTTCCATCCTTATTTCAGCTGTGCTTGCCCTCACCCTCACTCCTCCCCTTTGCGTGATCCTGTTGAAACGCAAAAGTCAGAAAAAAGGATGGATCGGGAAGTTTTTTACAGGATTTGACAGGATCTTTGAAAAGACAACCAACCGGTATGTCAGGATCGTGGAGAATTTCACACATAATCTTGCCAAGCCGGTGATGTTTCTTGTAATAATAACAGCGCTGATGGTTTTTGTCATGAATTATCTTCCAACAGGGTTTTTACCTTCCGAAGACCAGGGGTATTTTTTTATTAATGTCACTACCCCAAAGGCATATTCGCTGGAAAAGACAGATGCAGTGATGCGGCAGGTTGAGAAAGTTTTGTCCGAATTTAACGAAATTGAATCCTACACTACCATACCTGGATTCAGCATGCTCGACAATTCGATAACCACCTTTGGCGGGGCAGGGTTTGTCAAATTAAAAAATTGGAAAGAACGGAAAGATAAAACTCAAAAAGCCGAATATTTTATTCAACGAATCCAGAAAAGATTTGATGCCATTTCCGGAGGGATATGCCTGGCATTCAATGCACCAGCCATTAGCGGACTTGGCACTACCGGGGGGCTGGAACTCAATCTCGAAGATAGATCAGGGGCCGGGATCCAGAAACTTACAGAAGTGAGCCAGGCTTTTGGCATGGAACTATCCAAAGAAAAGGAGGTTGCATATGCCTATACGGGTTTCCGGAACGACATTCCGCAGTATCTTCTCACCGTAGATAAAGAGAAAGCAAAGAAAATTGGGATTCAAATCAGTAGCATTTATTCTTCTCTTCAATCCCTCTTTGGCAGCGCATATGTTAATGACTTCAATAAATATGGTAAATCATACCGTGTCATCATCCAGGCCGATGCAATGTACAGGGCCAATATTGAAGATATCAGCAAAGTAAATATTCGCAGTGATGCCGGGGATATGGTACCCCTTGGCACATTGGTTTCTATTAAACCGATTGAAGGACCTGAACTGATAAAACGGTTTAATCTCTACACATCGGCAAGTTATTCCATCAGTATTGCACCGGGATACTCTTCCGGGCAAGCCATTGAGGCCGTCAAACGGGTTGCCCAAAAGAACCTGCCATTTGGTTTTGGATACGAATATTCCGGGATGACAAGACAGGAGCTTATATCGGGAGGACAGGCGCCCTTCATCTTTGCCCTTTGTTTCATTTTTGTTTACTTCCTGCTCGCTGCAAAATATGAGAGCTGGTTGCTACCCATCCCTGTTTTACTGGCTTTGCCTTTTGGCGTGTTCGGCGCATTCGGGTTTCAGTGGGTCAGGGGACTGCAAAATAATATCTATGCACAGATCGGGTTGATCATGCTTATCGGGCTGATTGCAAAAAATGCCATCCTGATTGTCGAATTTGCCAAGCTGAAACACGAAGAAGGCATGCCTCTTTTTGATGCCGCCAGGGAGGGCGCTAAACTCCGGTTCCGTCCGATTCTTATGACATCATTCGCTTTTATTCTCGGAGTTGTGCCACTAGTGATCGCCTCCGGAGCAGGCGCAGCAAGCCGCAATGCACTGGGAACCTCCGTTTTTGGAGGCATGTTTGTAGCAACGATCTGCGGTGTGCTCGTGGTTCCATCGTTATATGTAGCGTTTCAGAAAATTGAAAATAAAGGAAAGAAAAAATCGGAAAACAATCCTAAAAACGAACAATAAAAGCAATAAGCAAGCCGAGATTAATCGTAATTCCTGCCTACCGGCAGAGAAGCATAAGTATAATTCGAAATTAAACGCATGATCAAGAAAAATCAAAGGTTCATTTTGGGATTACTCATCCTGGTTTTTATTGCCGGTTGCAAGATTGGTCCAAACTACAGACGACCGAATTACGACCTTGGAAAGAATTACCGGAACTCCGGCCAGGCAGATAGCCTTTCATTTGCCGATACTTCATGGACATTCCTTTTCAAGGATCCTGTCCTCCTGGGATTGATCAGGAAAGGACTTGAAAATAATTTCGACCTGAAGATTGCATTTGAACGGGTCAATCAGGCAAGAGTTGTTTTCAAACAGGCAAGGGCAGATATTTGGCCCAACCTGGATGCATCTGGTACAGCTATTGATAATAAACAGGCTTCTCCGGCCGGAGGAACTACTGAATACCATGATTTTTATGCTACAGGGAACCTCTCCTGGGAAATTGATCTCTGGGGCCAACTGAGGAGAGCGAAAGAATCGGCCAGAGCCCAGATGATGGCCCAGGAATCATTCCGGCAAAGCATATTTATCTCATTGATTGCCGAGATCGCCAATAATTATTTCCAGCTGATTGAATTACAGGATGAGCTTCAGATCACACACAGAAATGTGAGGATCTGTGAAGAAGCACTAAACCTTGTAAAAGGAAAAATGATCGCCGGGACGGTATCGGGACTCGTGGTTGCCCAGGCAGAAACAGAACTTGCACAGATCAGGACCCAGGTTCCGGGAATTGAAAAAGCAGTAGGAATCCAGGAAAATGCGCTCCATCTCCTGGTGGGTGAACTGCCGGGAAGTTTTGCTGATGGGGATTCTATCATTAACCAGATGAATCCGGATATCATTTTCAGCGCCGGTATTCCTTCCCGTTTGATTACCCGCCGTCCGGATATCATTGAAGCTGAACAACAGCTGGTTTCAGCCAATGCCCAGATCGGTGTGGCCCGCGGATTAATGCTCCCTTCAATTAAAATCAATGCCGGAATCGGGTACTCCAACCTGGGTGCCGGGATGATCGGTTCTGCTGTGGGCAACCTGGTCGCACCGATCTTTAACTGGGGAAAGCTCAGGGCCAATGTAACCCGAGCAAAATCTTACAAAGAAGAGATCCTGATTAACTACCAGAAAACCATCTATACCGCAATATCAGAGGTTTCCAATGGGATTCTGAACGTGGATAAACAGAATACGGTTGTCAAGGAAAGTAAAAATCTTACAACTGCTGCCCAAACTGCATTTGATCTGTCAAACCAGCTGTTCAATGCAGGGTATGCCTCGTATCTCGATGTACTGAATGCTCAAAGGCTCCTCTTTTCCGCTCAGATATACGAATCACAATCATACCGTGATCAGCTTAGCTCGGTCGTTAACCTTTACCTGGCTCTTGGCGGGGGTTGGAAGTAGAAAGATTGTGAGAAGGCAAAATGATGAGCAATTGATTTTTAACAATTTGAAAAAAATGAGAAAACTTGTCAACCGAGTCAACTTTTTTTTTGGTATTCTGATTGCCTCCTTCTTCCTGCATCTTTCATCATTAACGGTTTCTGCACAGTCAAAACCCGACAGTCTGGCTGAAGCGGTAAAGTCAAAAATCCTGAATCATTTTAACCATTTTACGATCGGGTTTTATGTCGATACATATTTCAACCTTACCCTGGATAATAAAAAGGATACCTCCAACCTCATTCCCTTTTCGGCAAACTGCCCGGTCAGAGATCAGATCAGGATGAACCATGCAGCTATCGAGACCTATTATACTGCTGAGAACATCCGCGGAAAATTTGTATTACAATTTGGTGATGCTCCAAATTTATTGGCTCTTCCGGGAACACAATTTATAAAAAATATCGATCAGGCTAATTTTGGCTTCCGCATCATAAAAGATCTCTGGGTCGACTTCGGCTATATTTTCAATCCTGACGGATTTGAATCTTCCTGGGCAATTAATAATCAAATCAGTACTGTAACTGTCATGGGATATTTTGAACCTGGAAACGTTCTTGGTATAAAACTCAGTTACAAATTCTCTTCCAAGTTTAGTGGCGGTATCATGTATGGAAATCCATATTCGCTGGCCTATAAAAAAAATACGCACCCTGCTGGCATGATCTTCCTCTGTTATTCACCTATTGAGAACCTGACGTTTTCCTATAATAATTATTTTGGCCATCAGGATCAGATGAATACGGGTATCGATACTTATCTTCTTTATAATAATTTTTTCATCACCTATACGCCTGTAAAACAGTTTCTTTTAATAGGACAATTTGATATGGCAGCGCAAACTCATTCAAAGATGGCCCCCGATAGCAGCAAAACGGCAACCATGTTCTCAGGATGCCTGCAGGCCCGGTATACTTTAAATGAAAAGTATTCGCTTACTGCAAGGTTTGAACTATTTAACGATCCTGACGGATTTCTTTCAGGGGTTTATACTTTTGATGGTAAAAAAAGAGGTTTGCTTTTCCGCGGTTTCACAACGGGTATTGAATACAGGCCTGTGAAATTTGGTTACATTCGCCTGGATTACAGATACCTGCATGCCAATAATGGGAACAATGTCTTTTATAGCAATCAACTCGACAAAATGAACATACTTACTTTAACGACAGGAGCGAGGTTTTAAAGACTGATTTAAAACAAAATCCCTAAATTGATTTCAATTCAATCAGAATGCCCAATGCCTGATGGACGTATTCTTCTGAAACGACGAGTGTAAATTCATTTGTTGTTGAAATAACCTCAACGATGTTGATCCCTGCCCAGGCAACTTTTTTCAGGATAAAATAATAAACACCTGAGATCTCAGTATTATTTTTGGGCAAACGGATCGTGATCGAACTGAGGTTGGTTTTTTCAGCGATCAGCTTTTCCTGTTTGAAGATCTTAGCAGCCATGCTTTCTGCGGCCCTGCTGACAATGATCGTTGTTTCATAAATTCCCCTGGAAACCGTCACAAAGAGCTCCTTCTCACTGCCCATGCACCCTATCAGATTTCGAACCGAATCCATCAGGGTCTCCGAATTGGCATAAGTATAATCCCGCAGATCCGATCGTACAATGATATCTCCAAGATTCTTAAGAAACCCTTTTATCCCTATATTGATTTTGTAATAATAATTTGGCTCTCGCCGGTTTATGGCCACAATGATGGCGCCTTCCTTCACCGGCTTCTGAAGCTTTTCTTCAATGAAGGATTTCATTCTCCTTGCCAACGAGGAGACATTGACAAGGTTATCCGCTAATGCCTCCTCCAGAAAAGGCGATTGCCGGAGATATTGATCGACTACTTCAACGATGGTCATTTTGTTAAAATTTAAACAATATTCCAATATTTAGTACAAATTTAGAATTTTTAATCATTCCGGAGCGATTTGATGTTTCTTTGCAGTGAATTTAAAATATCGGAAATGATCGTACTAAAATTTGGCGGAACATCGATGGGATCGGCAAAACGAATGGAAGAAGTATCCACGCTGGTAAAGAGAGAGGGATCTTGCATTGTTGTTTTATCGGCCATGGCAGGAATCACAGACAGACTGATTGGGGCCGCTGACAATTTCAAAAAGGGTGACTTCGAAGCAGGAATGAATGTCCTGAAGTGGATCAGGAACAGGTTCGAGCATACCTGCCTGGAACTTTTCCGGCAGAAGTTGTCAAGCGATAGTATCCTGTTTTTCCTGGAAAAAGAATTTGCAGACATTGCATACAGGGTTTCCGGTGAGATAACAGAGGAAACTATAAACTGGCTTATCATCCAGGGGGAAATGATTACTTCGCGTATCTTTTCAGATTACTTGCAGGAACGTGGGTTCTCTTCCGTGTTGCTTGATGCGGTTGGTTTTATGCATCTCGATAAGACAGGAGAACCAGATTTGCCGGCCATAGAGAGGCTGCTGACCCCCAAACTTGGACTGGGCGGCGATCTAATCTATGTGACGCAGGGTTTTGTCTGCATGAACCATCGCGGAGAGTCAGATAACCTAAAACGGGGAGGAAGCGATTATTCGGCAACGCTGATCGGGGCAGCCGTAAAAGCTGAAATAATCGAGATTTGGACCGATATTGACGGGATGCAAAACAACGATCCCCGTGAAGTCGAAAATACCTTTTCGATCCGCTGTCTCTCCTTCGATGAAGCTGCAGAGCTTGCCTATTTTGGTGCTAAGATCCTTCATCCTGCCTGTGTCTGGCCTGCACAACAATCCAATATCCCAATATGGCTGAGGAACACCATGGATCCGGAGAACCCGGGTACAATGATCCGATCGGGAGGTAAGCGTCAACAGATCACGGCGATTGCCGCCAAGGATCATATCACGGCCATTCGGATCAAGTCGGGAAGAATGCTGAACACCTATGGGTTCCTCGTTATGGTTTTCAAAGTTTTCGGGGATTTTCAGACCCCGATCGATATGATCACCACGTCGGAAGTGTCGGTTTCACTGACCATCGATAACGACGCACACCTGGATGGGATTGTGGGTGCCCTGGAAAAATATGGTGTCGTTGAGGTTGACAGGGATCAATCCATTATCTGTGTAGTCGGAGATTTCCTGGTTGACAGGTACGGATCTGCCGCCCGGATTTTGCACTCTCTGCCTGATATCCCGGTCAGGATGATTTCCTATGGGGGGAGTCAGAACAATATTTCTTTCCTGGTTTCATCAGCAGATAAAAAACGGGCGTTAAATGAATTGAATGCCGGGCTTTTCCGGATGACAAAACTTCCTGAATATGCGCACTCCTGAGCTTCAGAATATAAAAACACCATATTACCTGTATGATCTGGATCTGCTGGATGCAACCCTGACGGAGGCAGCCTCCCAGGCATCACTTTACGGATTCCATATTCATTATGCTACCAAAGCCAATTATGATCCCAGGATCCTCAACCGGATACGGTTGGCAGGTTTTGGCATGGATTGCGTAAGCGGCAATGAAGTGAAGTTTGCAATTGAAAAGGGATTCAAACCCCATGACATCGTCTTTGCAGGAGTGGGGAAAACCGACCCGGAGATTGAGGAAGCCATCCTGGCCGGGATCCTTTGCCTGAACATTGAATCACTGGAAGAGCTGGAGGTTACGGGATTGATTGCAGAACGGTTAAAAAGGGTGGCACCTGTGGTTCTCCGGGTGAACCCGGATATTCCATCACTGACGCATGAATATATTGCCACCGGGAAAAAAGAGAATAAGTTCGGGATCGCGATGGAGTATCTGCCGAAGGCGCTCAATTTTTGTGAAAATCATCCATGGATAAATTTTATTGGCCTTCATTTTCACATCGGATCGCAGATCACTTCGCCGGAACCATTTGAAGAACTTTGCAATGCAGCAACACGTATCTGGCACGACCATTTCATCACCCTTCGGGGAGGCCGTTTGATCAACCTGGGTGGCGGGCTTGGTATTGATTACCTTGAGCCGGCCAGGAATCCCATTCCCGATTTCAGTGCTTTTTTTAAACTGTTTCATAAAAACCTACAACTCCCTGCTAACATTGGCAGGCATTTTGAGCTGGGGCGCAGCCTTACCGGCCAGTGCGGAGCCCTGATTACCCGTGTACTCTATGTAAAACAGGGATCAGGCAAAAAGCATGTTATTGTCGATGCAGGGATGACCGAGCTGATCCGCCCGGCCTTATATGGCGCAATGCATAAGATCGGGAACCTGACATCCAATGACGGGTTTGAAATATACGATGTAGTTGGACCGATTTGCGAGAGCAGCGATTTTTTCGGTAAGGAAATACCTCTTCCTGAAACACGGCGTAACGATCTTCTGAAGATTTTTTCCTGCGGAGCCTATGCCGAATCGATGTCGATGAATTACAATCTCCGGGGTCTGATTCATAAGGTTTATCTCACCTCGTTAAGTGACACACGCTCTTTCCCAAAGTTAACTTTTACTCAGCGTTCTGCTTTTTCAGAAAATATCTCCGGTTAAAAATAAATCCACAAATCAACAACACTTCTCCTATAATTGCATCATCGATAGGAGGCCTGCCGAGGGTATGAAAACTAACCTCGATAGTCGTATAGGAAGTGCATATCATTGAGATAGTTCCTGTGACGAGGATTAAAATCAAACCGGATGGATGAGCCAGAGAACTCCAATGGCAATTGCAAGGAAACCTCCGGAAAAGGTGAACCATTTCAAAAACGCCTGTTTGTCATTTAACACCGACCGGAAGGCCACAAGTCCCATGATAAAGGCAAATAATATCATGGTCAGGATCGTACCGCAAGCGAAAGCCGAGATATAAATAACCGAATCCCACACCGATGGCAAGGCAAGCGATGGGAGCAGTACAAACAAATGACTGAAACCCGCGAACCCATGAATGACACCTATGAATAGTGCCGTCAATGCAATGTGCTTAATAGTTCCTGTATGTTCGTGTTCATGTGACGGGGATTCATCATGCGAATGCCGGTGAATGTGAGTATAGAAAAACGGTTTAGTATGAAAATGTGCATGCGCCCGGTTCCCGTGTGAATGTTTCAGGTACGTGCGGATAATGGCCCAGCTTCCGATCACGATCAGGAGGATACCGATTACTTTATCACTTTGCCGGGATATCAGGTCAACCGGTAACAGCTCTTTGAACAGAATAAATAAAAGACCAATCAGAAGCATTCCCAGGGTATGGCCCAGACCCCAGGAAAATCCTATCATCCATGATTTTTTCCTGCTGTCGATGGCCAGAGGGGTGACAGCTGCTAGATGGTCAGGTCCTGTTACTACATGTGCAATACTCGCAATAAATCCTGTCAGGAAGATAAGCATATGAACTATTTATCAGGCTAAAATAAGAAAAAGATTCATGCTACATTTGTTTCTGTTACCTTTGAATCTGTAATTGCCATCCGGAGAAATTTCACTGTGACAATTAAAAGTTTCAACAATAAGGAGGAATCTTAAATGTGTTTAGCCATTCCTGCTAAAGTGATCAGTATCGAAGGGACAAGCGCCCTGGTAACCATTGAGGATGTAGAATACCAGGCAAGCCTGTTGTTATTGGAGGATGTCCATCCGGGCGATTTTGTCATGCTTCATGCCGGGTTTGCCATTGAAAAGGTAGATCCTGAAGAGGCGGCAGAAACCTTGCGGCTTTTAATTGAAATTGCAAATAACAATCCTGATTAGACCAGGGATGCAATATATCGGAGAATACCGGAAAAAAGAATTGATTCTCGCTGTTTCAGAGGAGTTGAAGAAAATTTCAAAAAAAGAGATCACCCTGATGGAGGTGTGTGGCGGACATACCATGGCCATCCACCGGTTTGGACTTCAATCATTGTTACCTCCCAATATCCGTTTGCTCTCCGGCCCCGGTTGTCCCGTTTGTGTATCCAGCCAGCACTTCATCGATACTGCCATCGCATATAGTAAACTCCCGGAAGTCATCATTGCAACCTATGGTGATCTGATTCGTGTGCCTGGTTCGGCAAGTTCCCTCGAAAAAGAGAAAGCAAACGGACATGATATCCGGATCATCTATTCGGTGCTGGAAGCAATTGAAATGGCCAGGAACAACTGCGAGAAAAAGATTATCTTCCTGGGAATCGGTTTTGAGACTACCGCTCCTGCCACGGCAGCAGCCATTGTCGAGGCAAAAAAAGAGAACTTCTCCAATTTTTTTGTGCTGAGTGCGCACAAAGTAATGCCTCCGGTCATGAAGGCGCTGGTTGATGAAGGGGTAAAGATCGACGGGTTCATTGCCCCTGGTCATGTGAGTGCCATTACCGGTACAGCTATTTACAATGACCTGGCCACTGTCTGCAAGTTGGGTGTTGTGATTGCAGGGTTCGAGCCGGTTGATTTGATGCAGGCGATACTGATGCTTGTACGGCAGGTTGAATCCGGTTCACCGAAGGTGGAGATCCAGTATCGGCGGGTCGTTCAGGACGAAGGAAATAAAATTGCACAGGAACTGTTGGCGACGGTTTTTGAACTGAAAGATGACCGGTGGCGGGGACTTGGTATTATTCCAAAAAGCGGACTTAAAATCCGCGATGATTTTTCCGCCTTTGATGCCGAAAAACATTTCAGGGTTACCGTGCAGGAACCTGTTGATCCAAAAGGGTGTATCTGCGGATTAATTCTGAGGGGATTGAAAACGCCCGATGACTGCAACCTGTTTGCCACGATATGCACCCCCTCAGATCCTGTTGGTGCTTGCATGGTCTCGGCAGAAGGCACATGTGCTACCTATTATAAATACCGTTCATGAACATGGGGGAAGAGAAAATATTGCTGAGCCATGGGAATGGCGGCCGGATGATGCATCATTTGATTGAGAATTTATTTCTTAAATATTTTAAGAATACGATCCTGAATGAACAGACCGATGCCGCCATCCTCCCGGTCAACTCTCCTGAGATGGCTTTTACAACCGACTCATTTGTGATCGATCCCCTGTTTTTCCCCGGGGGAAACATCGGCAAACTGGCTGTTTGCGGAACCGTGAACGACCTGGCCGTATCGGGCGCCGACCCGCTCTATATCAGTGTCGCTTTTATTATTGAAGAAGGCTTTTCAATGAAGGACCTCGAGTCGATCGTCGAATCGCTGGCCGAAGAGGCCGGGAAGGCACAGGTAATCGTCGTGACCGGTGACACAAAAGTTGTCAATAAAGGGAAATGCGATAAACTCTTTATCAATACTGCGGGAATCGGTAGCGTCAGAAAAGGAAACCGGTTGGTTAGCAAGGCCCGGAATATCAAACCTGGCGATCTTATTTTCATCAACGGCACCATTGGAGATCATGGCATGGCAGTGATGAGTGCCCGGGAATCATTTAATTTTAAAACCCCGGTGATATCCGATTGTGCCTCTTTGAACCATCTGATCCGGGAAGTACTTGATCAATCATCCGGGGTGAAATTCATGCGCGATCCCACACGGGGCGGAGTAGCCACTGTGCTGAACGAACTTGCAGGCAAGAGCGGAAGAGGGATTGAAATCGATGAATCTGCATTGCCTGTGACCAGGGGAGTGACGGCTATGTGTGAACTCCTCGGGTTTGACCCGCTCCACATTGCCAATGAAGGGAAAGTGCTGATTGTAGCAGATCAGGCTCAAGGAGATCACATTCTGGAAATTATGAAAAGAAATATCCTGGGGAAACAAGGCGCTATCATTGGCCGGGTAACCGGTGACCACCCGGGAAAAGTAGTGCTCAAAACCGAAACCGGCGGCAGGCGCATTATCGATACATTAACCGGCGATCCGTTACCACGTATCTGCTGAAAAAGGACAGTCATGCATGAATTATCACTGGCGATGGAGGTGATTGAACTGGTTCAACACGAGGCCGATAAAAACGGGGTTTCCGGCATTGAAGAGATCCTGATCGAAGTCGGTGACCTTAGTGGCGTTGAAGCGGATATTTTTCAATCGGCCCTGGAAATTGTAATAAAAGACACCCTGCTTGAGAATTCCATTGTACGGATAATCCGAACTCCAGGTAAAGGGAAATGCAGTTCCTGTAATGTGGAATTTGAGATGAAAAACCGTCTGGATCTTTGTCCGGATTGTGGATGCATTGCTTTGGAGGTCAGCGGCGGACAGGAGTTCAGGGTTTTATCCATCCTGGCAGAGTAATACAAAAACCAAATCTTCCAAAAAAACATGAACCAATACAACCCAGATATTCATCACCGCAGATCGATCCGGTTAATTGGGTACGATTATTCGCAGGTCGGATTGTATTTCATTACGATTTGTTGTGAGGATAGAATTTGTCGGTTTGGACATATTGAAGATGGGAAAATGACGTTAAATATATATGGCAAAATTGCATACGATGAATGGACGAAATTGCCGGAACGATTCCCAAATGTCGAATTGGATGTTTTTCAAATAATGCCTAACCATATACATGGCATTATTGTAATAACCGTAGGGGCAACCCTTGCGGTTGCCCAAAATGACGCGGTTGCCCAAAATGATGCGGTTGCCCAAAATGACGCGGTTGCCCAAAATGACGCGGTTGCCCAAAATGATGCGGTTGCCCAAAATGACGAGGTTGCCCAAAATGGTGCGGTTGCCCAAAATGATGCGGTTGCCCAAAATGACGAGGTTGCCCAAAATGGTGCGGTTGCCCAAAATGGTGCGGTTGCCCAAAATGGTGCGGTTGCCCAAAATGGTGCGGTTGCCCAAAATGATGCGGTTAATGATAATAATGGGGCACGGGTAAACCGTGATAATGGGGCACGGGTAAACCGTGATAATGGGGCACGGGTAAACCGTGATAATGGGGCACGGGTAAACCGTGATAATGGGGCACGGGTAAACCGTGATAATGGGGCACGGGTAAACCGTGCCCCTACGATTGGCAACATTATTGGTACCTATAAATCATTGGTCACACTTGGATGTTTGGAAATTTACAAATCAAAAAATGAAATGATGGGTAAATTATGGCAACGCAATTATTGGGAACATATCATTCGTGATGATATATCTTATCATCGGATTTCGGAATATATTATTAACAATCCGGTAAAATGGACTGATGACAAATTAAATCCTGATTAGGAAAACTATTTGTAATGAATTTCTCCGAATAAAAAACCATCATAAATTCAATCACTATGTGTGAAACATGCGGATGCGGAAACCCTAACGAAACTAACATTCACAACCCCAGGCATGATCCTGATCATCACCATGATCAGAACCACGATCACGAGCATGAACATGGGCATGATCATGAACACGAGCACGAACATGAACATGATGGTCATAAGCATACCCATCCCCATGAGCATCCACCCCAAAAAGTGATCGACATCAACATGGATATCCTATCGGAGAATAACCGCCTGGCGGAAAGGAACCGTGGCTATTTTGAAGGGAAGCATGTGCTCTCTCTGAACCTGGTCAGTTCGCCGGGTTCCGGTAAAACAAGTATTCTTGAAAAAACCATCCGGGAATTGATTTCATCCTATAAATTTTTCGTCATCGAAGGGGATCAGCAAACCACACGCGATGCCGATCGTATCGAGAAATCAGGAGCCCCTGCCATCCAGATCAATACCGGAACAGGATGTCACCTCGATGCAAAAATGATCCACCTTGCCCTGAAAAAAATGGAGCCTGACAACCATTCAATCCTGTTCATCGAAAATGTCGGTAACCTTGTCTGTCCGGCCCTGTTTGATCTTGGAGAAAAGAAGCGGGTATTGATAACCAGCGTAACGGAAGGAGATGATAAGCCGTTGAAATATCCTTATATGTTCCAGTCCGCAGATCTCTGCATCATCAATAAAAAAGACTTGTTGCCCTATGTCGATTTCAATGTTGAGAACGCCATGAATTATGCCCGGCAACTGAATCCGGACATTGAGTTCATCCTGATGTCGGCAAAAACAGGAGAGGGAATGACGGAATGGTATAACTGGCTGGGGAAACAGTTAAATAAATAAACTATTAAAAAGCCCTGATCGCACGCACAGAGCATAAAGGTCTGGACTTATATTCGCCGTATTCGCTGAAAGCGCCTAAGGTCATGACCCACGCAGTCATTATATCGTACTCATTGGAACTCCAATATTCGAGTGTCGATAGACCGAGACCGGATGCATGTACGTGCATTTGCCACATCTCGTCTAAGGATGGCAGATACCAATCACCATAAGTAACTCCATCAACTGTTACTGAATACTCGTTGCAGACCCTTGCAGCATAAGTTTCTCCATCTCCGTATCCTTGATTAGCAATGATGATAGCTGTGTTTGCCTTACCTGCCCCTATTCCATTAGCCAACGCCATTGTATGGGTATTACTACCTGCATACCATCTTATCAGCATGCTTTGGTCGGTAGTTGCCGCTATTAAACCGTGCTGCCCGCCATCATATACATAAAATACAATACCGCCACCATAATTTTCTCCAATGTAGTGCACAGGATTACCATTCCCTGAAAATAAAGCGTAAGGAACACTCAACAATTCGCTTGTGCCAGATACGCTGTAAGCTGTTCCTCCAGTTAGATCAGTTTCAGTCTTAATAAAATAAGGACCGTTAGCCCAGTTTATTTCTGAAAAAAAACCTGCTACAATTGTTCCCGAACCAATTTCCAGACTCGCTAAACCATTGATATTGGTTGTTGACGTTTGGGTTTCAACATACACTGCCGTACCTGTGGCAGAACCTTGTAAAATGCTGATACGCATACCTACAGTTGTTGAAGCAACCAGCTTGTTACTGCTGTTACGAATGACTGCCTGATAGCTCATTTTTTGTGGTGCCTGAGCGAATAAACTTGCAGTTAAAAATCCTGTTGCTAAAATTGAAAATATTCTTTTCATTTCGTTTACCTTTTAATGATCTCAAATGTTTTTATCTCTTTGTCGTTGTCGATTACTTTCAGAAAATAAGTTGCAGATATAAGATTGCTCATATCAATACTTGTTTCATTGTTTCCAGGTTTTTTATTTTCTAAAAGTTTACCGCTGATGTCGTATAGTTTATAGAATAAGTTCTCATAGTCATAATTTTCAATTTTTAGAATCAGAAAACCCGTGGTAGGATTAGGAGAAACAGTTAATAAAATTTGTTTATCGTATTCTTCAATTCCAATCGAAGAAATTTCATAAGGTTGCTGGACACCTTGTGCCACCGACCAGCCCGATGATCCTGTATTGGTTGTATAAACCACCTGTCCGACGGAATAACTCACCGAGCCTCCGCTGCCAACAGCATCTCCTCCTGAGGCTGTAAATGCTTCTTGTCCTTGTACGGAGATCACTCCGAATCCTAATAAGAGTAATGTACCTAGTTTTGTTTTTTTATTTTTCATTTCTGTGCCTGATTTTATTGTTTATGGATTCCTTCTAATATCTTTAACTCGTTTACATGTTTTAAAGGGAGGGGAGTTTAAGAAAAAGAAAGTAAGTATGATCAATAGAGAGTAACGGATTTTATTGAAATCCGAATCGTTTATTTCTCAATAGCAGGGCATGAAGAACATGATAGGATCTGAAATTCCGTTCTCCTGTTTTCCTGGTGTTTTGCTTCAGAACAATTGACTCCGTTGGCACACTCGTTAACAAGCCTGGTTTCACCATATCCCTTTGCAACGATCCGGTTTTGTGAAATTCCTTTCCCGATGATATATGCCACTGCTGCATCTGCCCTTCTCTGGGAAAGAGCCATATTATACGCATCGCTACCACGGCTGTCAGTATGTGAGGATAATTCTATGGTCATATCCGGATAATCATTCATCAATTTAACAAGCCTGTTTAATTCTTCTGCGGCCCTTGGGTTTATATTGGATTTATCAAAATCGTAATAGATCTTGTCTAATCTGATTATGTCTGCCATTTTAGGCTGCTGCATATTGAGTTTCAGCTTTACATATAGTTCCTTGCTCCGGTCTAATCCTTTGGTTGTTTCATAGGCTGTTTCACTTGACAACCATCCTTTTTTCTCACCGGTTACCTTAAAGTCACTTGCTTGCTCCAACTGGAAAAAAAACTTGCCGTCAGCAGATGTTATTTGTGTGCTGCTTTTTTTCATTACCGTGTTTTCACAGGTTACCAGAACCCCTTCAACCGTTTGGCCGGTAATAGCATTTACAGTTATTCCAGATAATGTAAACCTGGGATCGTTGTGATACAATGTTCTTTCGATCAGCTCTTTCGAAAACTCATCTTTGGGGATGGTTGCGGTAGTAGTCGTTATATCATTTAAAATACCCTGGACCTTATAATTATCACCGGGTAATTCGTCTACGATTAATACACCATTTGGATCCGTCATTCCTTTAAAGACCACATCGCCCTTGTCGTCTTTAAAAGCAACTGAAACATAGGGCAGCGGTATAGCTGTATATTTGTCCTGTACATATATTTTGACGACAGTTTTAGCTACTGATTTCGGAACCACTTTTTTTGAAAAAAACGCGATGTTATCTGTTTCAGGTGATCCAAACCTGTTTGTTGACAAATATCCGCTTCCAAGATTGTCATTTGTAATTAAAACAAAGTCATCAAAGCTGGAGTTTATCGGTGCTTTCAGGTTTACAGGGGATGTAAAGTTAGTGCCTTCGTTTTTCGAAATAAAAATATCCAGGCCACCTAATCCAGGTAGACCATTGGATGCAAAATATAAGTTGTTTTCAGCATCAAATGTTGGAAAAATCTCATTTTCAGAAGTATTAATGGATGCAATGTTCACAGGTTCAGACCATGTATTGTCATTCTGGAGCAAGCAATAATAGAGGTCCATCCCGCCTTTTCCACCTGGTTTGTCCGATGAAAAAACCAGCATCCTGCCATCGTTTCTAAGTGCAGGATGAGCTACATTATAACTGCTGTTGTTGAATCTGAAAAGATCTGTTAATTGCCACTTGCCATCTTTCAATATTGCTGCCGAGATCTGTAACTTCCGGGTATTAATATCCTGTTCATTAATGGACTTTTTATTGATTGTCGTAAAGTACATAGCCATCCCGTCATTTGAAAAAGTGACAATTCCATCCGTGTATTCAGACATTACTTCGGATGCAAATGGCACAAGCTGGGCAAAACTGGCGTCTGTCATGAACAATTTTGTAAATCCTCTCCCTGTCCATTCATTTAAATGTCCGCCTGTTTTTTCTGCAGTTACAATCAGCCCGTTTTTATAAAAGACAGGGGCATAGACGGATTGTTGGTATTGTGGCGTCTTGTCCATGATATCATATTCATTCTTTCCAGACATAAATTCGTCATACATGTCTATGGACTTTATCAGGTTATGAGACTTTTCTCCATTGTTTTTATTCTGGTACTGAATTGCATAAACCCTGGCATCAGTCAGATTACCGCTTATCCTTAACAATTGTACCAGGTCATACAAATCCTCCGGCACTGCTTCTCTGAGTTTTATTAATGACTGATATGCTTCTATTGAACCATTTATTTTATTTATGTATTTGTATGATAATGCAAGTTTTTTTGTGGCATCATAATCTTCCGGCGATTTTGTCAGGTATTCCTTGTATAAAGGGATAGCTTCGCTATATTCATATAATTTGAACTTTTTATCTGCTTGTGATTTTTGTGCAAATAATGGAATGGCACACAAACATAACAGGGTTATTATTACTTTTTTCATAGCTGTCTATTTAAAAATATCTGTTATTTTGATTCCTGCCGGGAATGCTTTTTTTGCCGAATTCAAATCCCAGGTATATCTCATGTGATCCCGAATTGAATGTCCGCAGGCCGGAGACTGTCATATCATAGGAATAACCTATATAAAACACCCCGAATCTTCCCTTTATCATGAAATTGACTGCATCTGAAGTGCGGTATGAAACCCCTATACCGATTAAGTTTCTATACCATGCATCCAGGGCAATATCTGCTTCGAAAGGTGCTGCATTTACATACTTTCCCAAAAGTGCAGGCCGGAGTTCAATATCTTCATTGAGTGCAACCCGGCACCCTCCATAAAGATAATAGTGGGGTTTAGTGATCGTGGATTGAGGGGCCACGTTTTCAAATGACACCACTCTTGGAATCGAAAACCCGATATACAATTTCCGGGTATAAAAAAGCGCCCCTAAACCCAAGTAAGGTATGGTTCTGTTTTCTGTGGAATAGAGCGGATCAGTGTTGTCGACATTCACTAGTTTTGAAAAATCGGAATGCAGGAAATATACCCCGGCTTTGATCCCGACGGAAATTGTACTCTTTTCACTAAGGCGTATGTGAGACGCAATGCTCAAATCAGCAGAGGTGCTTTGGGTAATTCCAATCCAGTCGCCAATTACAGTAAGGCCTAATGCAAGTCGTTGTTTTATAACCTTGCTTTCTCCGTTGAAGCTGAGGGTTGTCGGAGAACCATTAAACCCTACCCATTGTTTGCGGCACCTAAGACTCAGACTTGCATCATCATTGGCTCCGGCATAAGCAGGGTTAATCTCCAAGTTACTGTTAAACTGGTTCTGCGTATACTGCGATTCTTGCTGGGCTTTTGTAACCAGTGCGGAACAAACAATTGCCAGTATAATAAGTTTTTTCATCTTTCAGAATTTTTTGAAATTAATACCTGATATCAAGATATGTCCCTTTTTTGTTTCCTGTCGGGAGCTCGATTATGACGAAATAGGTTCCCTGGACTAACTTGTCGCCATGTTGATTTACGCCTTTCCAGTCGTTTTTATAATCGCCGTCTTTAAAGACCAAGTTGCCCCAGCGGTTATATACTTTTATGGAGATGTACTCGCAACATTCCGGATTCTTTATAACGAATATATCATTTATTCCATCTTCATTCGGAGTGATTCCGTTGGGTATTATCAGATTCTCAAACCGGCAGCATATTGTCGTGTCACATCCGCATTTTATCATGGGCAGGCAAATGCCCCCCAGGGAGTCTGTGCAGCATTCAGTGGCAGCATGGATAGAATCATAAATTGAATTGTGGCCTGACAAATACATACAGAAAAAATCCACGTCCTTATCGACGGAGTCTATCGTCACCGTATAGGGCCCGCCAATGCTTCCTTGGGCAATGGGTGGGTTCGGCTCTATGTAGGTTTTATCCAGTACTACATTGCCCGGTGTTCGGAAGTCAATATGATAAAGCGGGAAAGGTGCATTATTTTTAACATAAAAGGTATACATTCTCTGATTCCCGACACAATACAATGAATCATTGATGATATTGGCACATGTCGGTTCCACTAACTTGCACTCGAACCTCAGCGTATCTGTACATAAGAGAGTTCCCTTTGCATCAATAAATTTTACCAGAATGATATGTGGGCTGGTCGAGGGACCAGTCAGACAGAAAGATGCAAAATCGGGGTAGACACCCGGGATAACACCCGCTCCCGGAGCTTTCATTTTAATGTGGCTGCTCCCGACAGGAGGAATTATACTCCAGCCGGATAATAAAGCAAACTGGGTCCCACCAACTCCAATGAATTCAAGATATGTTATGTTAGCATTTTGATAATTGCTGGATAGTGTAAGTTTATAACAGCAATTATCGGACTCTATATTTATTGGGGTGGGGCTAATAGATAGAGCATCACATGGATCGCAATACGGAATATCGACACAATAGAGAATACGGTCCATACAACACCAGTAAGGATAGGGACCTGAGATTCCAGGCGTAGTATTTTGATCACAGGCCTCGATGAAGAAACATGCATGTGTTAAATTATTCGAAATGATAAGATTGGTTTCAATATCTGATAAGGAGGTATTGCCAGGTGATAAATCAGGTATTGGAATAAATTTAGGGGAAGGAGTCACACCAGGAGTTTGAGTATATATTGTCAAACCACGCATAGTATAATTTGAATTGTTTTTTATCCTGAACTTCATTTTGATAGCACCTGAAATACATTCTGCTTTTAAATCAAGCACTGCAACACAGTTAGTGTCAATTGGGATACTACACCCTTCAATCTGTTCTATTTTGGTGCAAACCGTGTCATATTGTGGGGGATTACCAATGAAACCGACCGTTATATTATCAGGACCGCTACCAGTAAAACATACGGTGCCTAAAAGCCGGTATAATCCCAATGTATCTATAGGTACATTGGTATTAGGTCTTACAGTAAAAACTACCTGGGTTGGAGATGTGTATGTTATATTCGCCCAGGTAGAAGTGATATCCTTTGAAACGTCATGAATTGATAAATTATGGGAAGTAATGGATATTGCCGTAAAGTAATCAGACCGGTACTTGTTGGATATTTCCACCTTATAACAACATTCACCTGTATCTATTCGGGTTAATTTTGCATCGACTTTACCGCAGATATCTGTTTGTTGAGGAGGGCATTGACAATCATAATACTCGACATCTCCAAACCATCCTTTTTCATTTGTAGGACCAGTAACACCATCTATATCAACAACATAAGCTTGATTTAGATAGTTAAAGGGAGGTGCACCGGGACTCACATAATCATTAAGCGGATGGCTCAACAATCCATATGCTGATAATTGTCCGATAGTATTCTGAATTGCATTAGCCTGAGTCCAGATGATCGTATCACAAAAAAATTGAGTATTTGAAGAATCCTTTGATGAACATCCATAATCCACTCCTCCTGCACTATTCTGATGGGTGTCCCATGAAGCCATGTAAAGTTGCTTAAAGCTACTCCATGCATTGTGTTTTCCGAAATATTGATAAACATTGGCATTATGGGGAGCCCCCTTTTCGGCGATCAGCATCTCCCCTCTATATGAAAATGCAATATCAGAGATATAGGTTAAATCCCAAGATTGTGGTACAATAATTTCGAGGGAATTGGTATTAGGTATAATCGATCCGTCAATATTGTTAATTTTTATAGACCAAATTTGTGACTGGCTCCTATTCATTAAAACGGCATAATATAATCTAGTCTCAGTGAGCTCGTAGTTAACTGCCAGACCAAAAATCCGTTCGCCATAATCTGCTATTTCAGCTCCGCTGGCATCAGGGCCAAATGGATCAAAAACATCGGTGATAAATCCATTATTTGGTCCATTAGCCAAGTCGATACAGTAGATTTTACCATCCTCAAGATTAGATGCATAAAGCTTATTAATACCTTTAGCATAGGCTATATTTCCAATTCCATAACCGCCATTGGGTATTGTTTTGGTGTTTAAACCTCCACCCAAAGGCACGGTTCCTGTTAAAACAGTCACATTATTTAAATTTGCAGAATTGGCTTTATAAATACCTGCTGCCCCACCGGAAAGATGAAAACCATCACCGCCAGCACCAATAACCGGAACTGTTGATAATGCAAGCCTTTGAGGTACATAATTTAAAGGATTGTTATTCCTCCAATACATTGCCGTAGTGGCAAAATAAACATTACCGGCATCATCAATCGCAGTACCGAAAACCTGTCCTATGTTGCCTGCTGTCCAATTAGAAGGACTTATAACAGGAGCCAACCAGTTAACTCCTTTTGTCACACCAATTTGATTTCCAATTTCTTTAACTTCGGCGACATAAGATGTGCTATTTAAACCATAATGAGTTTCAACAGCATCCATTCCCGGAGTCAAAATTTGTGCTTGCATCACATTGCTGGCAAACAATGCAAGGGTAAAAAGTATTGGAAGTATTTTTCGTTTCAGGTGGTTTTTGCCCTGTGAATTAATGCCGGGACAAGAAAACAAATAAATCATATCCGGCAAACTGAAAAACAATGATCTCTTTTTCATAATATGACCTTTAAGATTAATTGTTGAATTCAATAATTTGTTAATAGAAAAAATCACGCTTTAAAATGCAATAGTAAGGGGAATATAATGGCAATGCTGTTTGATTGAGCCAACGGTATATCCCATTGAATAAAAGGTAGTTGATGAAGGATGAACGGGAAGGGAAAAAAGCAGTAGTCAGCAGTCGACTGCGAAATGCAAACTAAACTTCAGCTTCGCTATACGAAACCGGTACAACCAGAACGATCCTGGTTCCGGGATTAGGAAGGCCGGGAGAGACTTCACAACATTCAATGCTGGTGTCGATGGAATATTTTTTGCCAAGAAGCTCCAGCCTGCGCCGTGTCATTTCTATACCCATGTGGATATGCTTTTCACTCTCTGAAGTATAAGACCGGCTTTTCTTCATCCCGACGCCATTATCCTTGACGATGATCTTCAATGATTTTTCATCTTTCTTCCGGAATGTAATTGTGATCAGTCCCGGTTCATTCAGGGTGGAGATTCCGTGCCAGATTGCATTTTCAACAAAGGGCTGGATGATCATGGAAGGAATCAGGATCTCATCGGCTTCCAGCTTCTCATCAACATCAATGATGTAATCAAACTTATTATCCATTCTCAGCTTCTCGAGATCAAGGTAATTTTTTAACCGGTCGATCTCTTCTTCCAGGTTAATACTGGCAGCATTTATTGCATTAAGGTTTTGCCTAATTAACCTGGCAAACTGGGAAAGATAGAGTCCGGCTTCACCCGACTTTTTCTGAAGAAGATAATTCTGAATGGATCCTAATGAGTTAAAGATAAAGTGGGGGTTCATCATCGACTGAAGCGCTTTCTGCTCAAGGGTTATTAATTGGTGGTCTAATTCCCTGCTTTTAATCTGGATGTTTTTCCGGCGGATAATTAACAGGATAAGCACCCCGGCACATATAACAAACAGGGCAATAAAGAATAATGGATGTTGCCAGAATTGAGCCCTGACCGTAATCTTCCATTCAACAGTTTTACTCCATCCTGCACTGGGTTTACGAACCCTTAATTGGAATAGATATTTCCCCCAGGTCGGATTTTGGTAAACAACATTCCTGAATGTTCCGGTTGTCCATGCCGTATCCATTCCTTTCAGTCTGTATGAATAGAGAATAGGTGTGGATGAATAGTTAATACAGCTGAAGTTAAACGTGATCTTATTATTTCCCCTTATGACCAATTCCCGTCCAGAAGGATCCTTCTCTTTATCATTGATCAGGATGGATTGAAAATATGGAATTGGTGTATGGGTCGTTATTTTATTGATCGAAACTTCCGGGATTATCGTTAACCCGTCATCAGAAGCAATATAAAGCGAATCGTTATTTACCAGGATATCATGGATATTCCGGAAATTGATATCCAATAATTGCAATTGTACCGGTTTGTTTTCAAAGATCTGTAATGGATTGTCGCATTTATAAATATTTCTGTAGGTTGCCAGGTATAAAGTCGGTTCCTCATAAACAACTTTTTTTACCTGAAGATCAATCGGGGAACCAAAAGCGGCTGTCAGATTCCAAAAATCGTGCTGGTCATAAAGATAAAGGTTGTCACCATCGATGTTATATAATTCTGTGGAGGGGTTTAAAATAAGATGATCTGTAATTATTTTGTTATCGAAGCAGGATAATTCTTTACAGGGTGTAAGTTTTTCGTCCCGGTACAGGTAGTTTTTCTTTGCATTTATAATAAGGTCATCATGTAAATTGTAAAAGGTGTTATAAGTATGCTCACCCATATCTATCTCTTTGAAATCCTGGAAGCGTTTATTTATGTTATAAATAAAGACAAATATATCCCCGAAAATATTTACTTTATCTTCTTTTTTATTAATTGCGATTTTTTTGGTTGTTTGCTTTGTTTTTGTCAACGTTTTATAGGTTATTTTTTTCGTTAGATAATTTATCGCAATACCTTCAAGAGCATAAGAAAAGGAGCTGTTTCCACCTAAAATCAAGGTATTGTTTTTTAATTGGAGAATCTGTGTAAACGGATAATTTTCAATCTGAAAATTTAAAGTATATAGATTATTATTCTTTAACAAGTATACCAATTTACCATTCGTAAACCAAAGACCCACTCCGGGGTTTGCATCCAAACCTGTTATTCCTGAATTCTGGAATAACGGACTTTCGTAATGCCTGAGAACGTTCAAATACGGGCTGAGCTTATAAACTCCATCTTTCATCGAACTTATCCATATATTGTTTTCGTTGTCCTGGATGATCGACTGGCCTTCTTTTATATCAAAATGATGTATAATCTGATTATTCCGGAGATAAAAAACACCTTTATCATAGGTGACGATCCATAAAAACCCGTCGGCATCTTCCAAAATGGATTTTATTCCCATGTACTTATCCGGCATTTTAAAAGGCATTGAAATACTCTCAATCTGAAATTCATTATTAATTTTGAATATTCCGTACTGGTAAGCAGAAATATAATAAGATTTATTTCGGCCTGGAAAGACCCCAGACATCCAGACTGAATCAAGAATTATTGTCGAATTTTTAAATGAGATATTTAGTTTAAATATTCTGGAATTTGCCCATATCATAAACTCGCCTTTAGAGTTTTTAAGCAAATACCTCAAACAGCCGTTAAAAATATATTTAAATTTTACTATGCTTTTAATAACCTTCTCTTCATTTATCACATTGTTTTGCGGTGTTAAAGCAAATATTTCAAACCACCAGTTATAGAAATAGATGATATTATCATGATCCTGGTAAAAATCAGTAAAGAAATTTTTATTTTTAATTGAATCCAGGAAGGGAGCATTGGTTTCATTATAGATTTTGTTCTGATAGAAAAAATTAAGCCTGCCATTTAAATTAAAAAACCAGATTCGTCCATATGAATCCTCTTTTATCCTGATTACTTCATTACTGTTTAACCCATCACTCTTTCGAAAGTTTTTGAAGGTTGTACCATCATAGCGCACAACGCCGACATCTGTTGCAAACCAGATAAATTTTTTGCTGTCCTGGTAGATATAGTAAACAGTGTTTGATGGCAAGCCATCATAAGTGGTATAATGCTGGATATAGGGATTCTGTGCTGAGAGGTCAACACCTGCCAACATTACGATGATAAGAAAAAGAAATATCCGACTTCTCACATTACAGGAGTGATTTTGAGAAGTGTCTAACGGCTTCACGGAAGTCGTTCAGCTTTCGTCTTGAAATACTCAGTTTTGTACCGTCATTTAACTCTGCAAAATTTCCTTCATAACTCGAATAGGCTCGTAGATAGTTCATGTTGATGATCGTCGATTTATGGATCCTGAAAAATGCAGGATGATCAAGAATCTTTTCAAAGTCCCCGAGTGGCCGGGTCGCTACGATCTTATTCAGGCCCGATAAATGCAGGATGGTATAGTTACTGTCTGCCTGAAGGTACATCAGGTCATTGATCCTGACGATACGGAACCCGAATTGTTCAGCAACGGTGATCTTTGAGATCAATCTATCTTCAGAAGAAATATTTTCATGAAGGTTATCCAGCGATTCCTGGTAAATGTTCCGGATTTCAGTTTTTTCCCGGCGGAGTTCAAAATACTGAATGGCCTTGGTAACTGCTTCGCGCAGTTCGATGGCATTGACCGGTTTCAGCAAATAATCGATGGCACTTGCTTTTAAAGCCTTTAAAGCATATTCCTGGTAAGCCGTGACGAAAATGATCCCGTAATTTTCCCTTGAAATGGACTTCAGGAATGCAAAGCCATCTTCACCAGGCATCGAAATATCAAGAAAAATGAAGTCAACCTCTTTTGTTTTTAAAAATTCCCTTCCTTCCCGGGCTGAGGCAGCTGTTCCGCATACTTTAATCTCCGGACAATATTCTTCAAGCAAAAGCTTCAGCGCTTCACGGATATTCTTTTCATCATCAACAATAAGGGCATTATAGTATTGCATGTGATGTGGAATTTGTTTCCAATGTTAAACCGGAGCAAATTTATATGGTTAAAAGTACAATTTTCTCTTCAATGAGTGAAGTGTTATTATATTCTGTCAAATGGCAGGTTCCAATTATTTAAAGGTAGTATTAAAAAGGAGTTAGAAAATTAATTGACCGGATCAGGATATCACCGGATCAGGGGTTTATATCAAAGAATTACAAGTTTCTCCACAATTGAGGATTCTCCGGTATCAACATTTACAAGGTAAATCCCCGGTATAAGATCCAAGTGGATCGAACTTTGAGTTGAATTATTTATTTTTTGTTCGTCTATCAGCCTGCCACTTAAGTCATAGATCCTGATCTCATGTGACCCGGTTGAAGTCCTGAAAGTAAAATTCAATAACCCGCCATAGCAAGGATTGGGATAGAGTTCAAAACCTGAAGGGTCATCGATCATATTCAAACCTGCACTGTTTGCCAGGAAAGCATTCAAGGCAGCCGTAGGTTTTCCATCTGAACTCCAACAGCTTAACTGGTAACCGCTCCAGCTTTTTTCTCCTTCCGGTTCCCAGTAGATCACCCCTAATCCTTTGCTGTTGGGAACCGCTTTAACCTTGCCAATGACAGCCATAAGCATATTATAGGTATTCTGGACCAGAGTATAATCCCCTCCTACCTCAACTACCATGACCTCTTTCCCATAACGTGAACTCATATCATTCAGGTTATTTCCCAGGTCGTTTATGGTTACGGTATAATCAGTGCCTGACCAGTAGGGATAATAGGATAATCCGATAACATCATATTTTACGCTTAGGTTTTTCGCGTTATCAAAGAAGGTCCTGAAACGGCTGTTATCATTTCCCTGGTCCAAGTGAATCACTACTTTTATTGAATTATCCACCGCTTTGGTGGCATCATACCCTTTGTTGAGCAACTGTGCCAGCTGAGACCAGCTATTGGTGCTCCCGTCGGGCCAAAGCATTCCCCACGTGATCTCATTCCCGATCTGAACCCAGGCCGGGGTCACTCCGCTTTTTTTCAGCGTATCGAGAACTTCATAGGTATGATTGTAAACATCGGTAAGCAGCTGACTGAAAGAATGGCTTGCCCAGGCTGCCGGTTTGTTTTGTTTCCCTGGATCGGCCCAGGAGTCGCTGTAATGAAAATCGATCATGACCCTCATCCCCATATCTTTTGCCCGTAATGCCATAGTCACCACTTCGTTTTTACTGCAATGTCCATTAATTTTATCATTGGAAGGGTTCACCCAAACGCGTAACCGGACGGTATTTATCCCTTTGTCTTTAAGGATCTGCAAACAATTTTTCTGCATTCCGGTACTGTCATAGAATTTATATCCCGTGGCTTCCATCTGTTCCAGCCAACCAATATCGGCTCCTTTGACAAATTGTGCTGTGACGGGATGAGTTATTGCATCAGCAAAGAAAAAAATGCAAAGGATAGTTATGGTTTTTAAAGAATATGAAAATGGCAATTTTGACATAAAAGGATCTTTAATACTCAGCAAAGGTAATATGAATTGAGACAAAACTTTTTCAAAAAAATCAATCTCATGAATAAAAATTATGTACCATGATTAACCCGTACTTGACAATAGAATCACGATAATATATCTTTGTATGTCTTAATCTCTTTATTAGTTCTATTTTCTATTTGTTAATTACGGGTATGGACCCTAAGGCTAAGCCCTGGACTCATGTTCCATTCTGAGTACCCGGGACGAAGAATTTTACCCAATCACCTCTCCTGAAGGAGAGGGGGCCGGGGGGTGAGGCTTATTCAACTAATCAAAAAAAAACATGAATGCATTAGTACTTTCTGGTGGATCAGTTAAAGGAGCCTTCCAGGCCGGTGCAATAAAGGCGCTGATAGAAAAGAAGCTGTACCCTTCGTTTCTATATGGAATCTCGGTAGGGTCATTGAATTCCACATTTATTAATCATGAAGCCGGGAAACAAGGTGCTCCCTTCGACCGGTTAGATTGGAATAAAATAACTGATAATCTGTTTGATTTCTGGAAACAAAATATCAGGCAGCCTTCCGATTTGATAAATAAACGAAAATTTATTCGCCTGGCTTTCGATATTCTCCGGGGAAAGTTCAATGGGATAACAGATACAAAACCTTTGCGCGAATTGGTCAAAAAAGCCATCACCATGGATAATATCCGGAGAAGTCCGCTGAAACACCAGGTTGGAACTGTCAATTTTATTAATGGTGATATTATATATGCCAATCCGGATTACCCTGACTTCTTGGAATATGTCATTGCTTCTTCTGCTATTCCTGTAGCAATGCCGGCTATGATTATTGCCGGTACTCCATATTTTGACGGTGGTTTACGGGATATTGCTCCATTAAAACCAGCTATACAATCGGGCGCGGATATGATAATCACAATCCTTTGCCAGCCTGAAACATTGGGAACAAGCAGTTACAATTATCAGAACCCCATACAACTGCTTGAACGCATGACCGACATCATGTGCAATGAGATTGAAAACAACGATATCGGAACATTTAACAATATCAATAATTTCGTTCCGGCAGATGGAAGTATTGCTATTGAAGGACCTTATATGGGGAAAAGAAAAATAAACCTGATTGTTATTCGTCCCGAAGCTGAAATCGAAGTGAATATTTCATCCTTTGCTTCAAGTGATATTAAGAATATGTTAGATCTTGGGTATCAAACAGCAAAGGATCAATTAAATTAATTCCGGACAATCCCCCACCGTCAGAAATAATCACTCCTTCGTATTTCTTCGTGATTACCATTGTGTTCCTACTATATAACTTTTTGTAACTACCTGATTATCGTTTTTTTTCTCGCAGATTAGCGCAGATTTACCGCAAACCTGCCGGTAGGCAGATGGCAAGATTTTCTTATCATTTTGCCATTTTCGAACTGCCTGTCATTTTCTCCCTGGTTCTTTTTTTCTCTCCGGATTACTTTTAACGGGTTGTTTTGCAGGTTGACGGTTCGCTGGACGTGGCGTCTGATTGATCTTTGCAGGTTGATGGTTTGTTTGACGCGGAGCCTGGTTTACTCTTGCAGGTTGATTATTTGTAGAACGTGGCGTCTGATTTATTCTTGCAGGTTGATTATTTGTAGAACGTGGCGTCTGATTTATTCTTGCAGGTTGATTATTTGTAGAACGTGGCGTTTGATTTATTCTTGCAGGTTGATTATTTGTAGAACGTGGCGTTTGATTTATTCTTTCAGGTTGATTATTCTCATGATGTGGCGCCTGATTTATTCTCTCAGGTTGATTATTCGTACGA